>Ga0153941_1000008_pt1 | contig 223018 bp, 205 predicted proteins | sample TSNJ025MetaG_FD_104733 | JGI IMG/M metagenome (GOLD analysis project Ga0153941, IMG submission 104733) | Attine ant fungus gardens microbial communities from New Jersey, USA - TSNJ025 MetaG | ecosystem: Host-associated > Fungi > Mycelium > Unclassified | place: USA: New Jersey, Brendan T....
ACGAAGGGAGCGCGTCCCGTCAACTAGCCTCGATCCCACAGCCTTGCAAGCGTGCGGCGCCATCGCGTTCGGCGGCGGATGCTCGTTGGCGGAGCGCGCTCCTTTTGCGCGCGTCGAGGCGGTGGCTCCCGATCGCCGTTCAGGAGCCCAATCTAAAACTGCATGCGTTTACAATATAAATCTAAAGTCACAATTGACGAATTGAAAGGGTTTAACGCATTGATCCGGCTGCAAAGGTTTACAAACATACCTCCGGAATCGGGCCAAAAATCGCGCATTGCGCCTCCCTTTGGACGCCCCGCGAATGGCGAGCCTCGGCCTGCTGAGAGCGCTCGTGGCGTCCGGCGGAGCGACCGCTCGCCACGCGCGACAATCCCATGGCCGTCACGGCACGGTGCTAAAATTCAGCCGCCCCAGCGGTTTGAGCGTTTTGAGATCGTAGGTGCGGATCTCGAGCGCGCCGCCGACCTGAAGCGTCAGCACGATGCGGTCGTCCGCGATCGCGGTCTGCACGATCTTCGCGCCCGGCGGCAACGTGAGCGTCGCCTGGGTGGGTGCCTGGCTTTCCTCGCTGCGGAAAAGGCGATAGCCGATGATGCCGAGCACCACGGCGACCGCGAGCGCCGTGAGCACGGTGGAGATCAGCATGAGGCCCCGCACCTTGGCGATCACGCGCGCCGCGCCGGGATCGGGCTGCGCGCCTTGCGGCGCCGGCGCCGGCTCCGCAGCGGATGCCAGCTCGACGGCAGGTGCTGCGGCTTCATCCGGCGCGGCTTCCGGCGAGGACGCTTTCGCGCCCGCCCATGCGGCGAAGTCCGGTGGCAGCGCCGGCGCGGCCGCCGATCCGGCAGCATCCGGCCGGGAAGCGGCCGGTTTCGCTTCCGGCGGGCCGGGTGCTTTTCCTTCCAGCCCGAACGGGTTTTCGATCGGCGACGTCAGAATCTCGTTCAGCCTTGCGGCGGCGTCCTCGGGCGTTCTGCCTTCGGCCGCCGCAGGCTGATCAGGTTTCTCCGAGTTCGGGTCGGCCATGGCGCAAGACACCGGCACACAAACCATCGTCGTCGCCGCGAGCGAAGACGGAGAGCGGGTCGATCGCGTGCTCGCCGGGCGGGCCGGGCTATCCCGCTCGCGCCTGAAAGCCTTGATCCTCGCCGGCGAGATCGCCATCGACGGCCGAACGATCCGCGATCCAGCGCACCGCGTCAACGCGGGAGCCTCGATCACCGTCCGGGTGCCGCCGCCCGCAGACCCCGTGCCCCGTGCCGAAGCCATCGAGCTCGCCGTCGTCTACGAGGATGCGGAGCTGATCGTGATCGACAAGCCGGCCGGCCTTGTGGTGCATCCGGCCGCCGGGAACTGGACCGGCACGCTGGTCAACGCGCTGATCGCTCATTGCGGCGACAGCCTGTCCGGCATCGGCGGGGTGAGGCGGCCCGGCATCGTTCACCGGCTGGACAAGGATACCTCCGGGCTCCTCGTCGTTGCCAAGACCGACGCGGCGCATCGGGCGCTCGCCACCCAGTTCGCCGACCACGGTCGCGTCGGCCCCCTTGAGCGCGGCTATCTCGCCTTCGTGTGGGGCGCGCCGGACCGGCCGAAGGGCCGGATCGAGGCCAACATCGCCCGGCATCCCCATGCCCGCGACAAGATGGCGGTGCGGCAGGGCGGCCGGCATGCGGTGACGCACTGGGAGGTGGCGGAACGCTACTTCGGGGCCGGACCGGATCCGGTCGCGAGCTTGCTCGCGTGCCGGCTGGAAACGGGCCGAACCCATCAGATCCGGGTGCATTTGGCCCATATCGGCCATCCCCTGCTTGGCGACAGCGTCTATGGACCAGGATTCAAGACCAAGGCGGCGTTGCTCGGCCCGGGCGCCCGCGACGCCCTCGCCCGGCTTGATCGCCAGGCCCTTCATGCCCATATGTTGGGCTTCGAACATCCGAAAACCCGGCATTTTCTCGAGTTCCACTCGGAACTGCCGGTCGAGCTCGCCCGTTTACGGGACAGCTTGGGCAAAAACGGCGCGCAGAAGACCGCCGGAATCGGTTAACCAACCAACGAAACAATGGCTTGCTGGTGGAACCCCGACCGGCGGGTCACGCGGACTTGACCTTTTCGAGCCCTTCCGTCGGGTGCTTTTGTGGTATGTTGCACCGCGATCCGTATTCGCGGTCGCACAAATGGCGCCATCGGCTCGGGGAGCGTTGGCACCAATCGCCCGCCGATTTTGTCGGGGGCCTGAAGTTTGGAGGGCGCTGTCATGGCCCGAAGTGCTGCATTGCCGATTTTAACGGCTGAATCCGGCCTCACCCGCTATCTCGAGGAAATCCGGCGGTTCCCGATGCTGGAGCCGCAGGAGGAATATATGCTGGCCAAGAGCTGGCGCGAGCATGGCGACCGCGAGGCCGCGCATCGGCTCGTCACCAGCCATCTTCGCCTGGTCGCCAAAATCGCCATGGGATACCGCGGCTACGGCCTGCCGATTGCCGAAGTCATTTCGGAAGGCAACGTCGGGCTGATGCAGGCGGTCAAGCGCTTCGAGCCGGAGAAAGGCTTCCGGCTCGCCACCTATGCGATGTGGTGGATCAAGGCCTCGATCCAGGAGTACATCCTGCGCTCCTGGTCGCTGGTGAAGATGGGCACCACCGCCAACCAGAAGAAGCTGTTCTTCAACCTGCGCAAGGCCAAGAGCAAGATTTCCGCCCTCGAGGAGGGCGACATGCGGCCGGACCAGGTGAAGCTGATCGCCAAGCGGCTCGGCGTTGGCGAGCAGGACGTGATCGACATGAACCGGCGGCTCGGCGGCGATGCTTCGCTCAACACGCCGATTCGCGAGGACGGCGATTCCGGCGATTGGCAGGACTGGCTGGTCAGCGACGCGCCGAGCCAGGAACGAGTGCTGGCCGAGAGCGAGGAGCTCGACAACCGCCGCAAGGCGCTCGGCGAGGCGCTCAACGTGCTCAACGACCGCGAGCGGCGCATTTTCGAAGCGCGCCGGCTCTCCGAGGACCCGATCACGCTCGAGGAGCTTGCCGTGGAATTCGGCGTCTCGCGCGAGCGCGTGCGCCAGATCGAGGTGCGCGCGTTCGAGAAGGTGCAGAACGCGGTGAAGCACCGCATCGCCGCGATGGAGACCCCGGCGGCGCTCGCGGCGCATTAGTTGCAGATTTTCATTTGTCATCGCCCGGTTTATTCGGGCGACCTAGTAGCCGCGGATTATCGGTTTTTGACCTTACCGCGGTGGATACTGGGTGGCCCGCCTTCGCGCGCCATGACGCGTTAGGGATTCGTGGCCCCCTTACCCCCGAGGGCGAAGCCGTGTTCGTCGTCATCTTCGAGGTTCAGCCCAAGCCCGACCTGACGGATGAGTATCTGAAGCTCGCCCAGCATCTCAAACCCATGCTGGAGGGGATCGACGGCTTCCTCGACGTCGAGCGCTTCGCCAGCCGGCGCACCGAGAGACGCCTGCTCTCGCTTTCCACTTGGCGCGACGAGAAGGCGCTGGTGCGGTGGCGGACCCACGCCGAGCACCATCGCGTGCAGGCGAAGGGACGCACCCAGGTGTTCGAGGATTACCGGCTGCGCGTGGGCGAGGTCACGGCCGATACGCAGCCGCCTGCAGGAACTTCTGTCGAGCAAGCGCGGTTCGACGAGACCGAGATCGGCGCCGCCAAGGCGGCGACGATCACGGAACTGATGTCGGGCCCGAAGCGCGACGCGGCACCGGACGACCTGCCGTCCCGACTCGGGCTTGCCGCCGGCACAGCGGGGCTGCTCGACCTGGAAATCTTCGCCAGCATCTACACCCCCGGCAAGCTCGTCCTCCTCGCCTCCTGGCGCGATGCGACGGCGGCGCAAAGCCGGAAGCCGGCGGGCGGCGTGTTGCGGCACCGACAAATCCGCATCATCCGCGATTACGGCATGTTCGAGCGCCGCGAAGCGCCGCAGTATTATCCGGCGCGCGCGTAGACGCGGGCGAAGCTCTCCCTCCCCTCCTGGGGAGGGCGGCTCCTCGCGAAAGCGAGGAGCGGGTGGGGTCATCTTTGACGATAGCTACCCGCCCCGCCGAGGTGCGCTCGCCGACCTCCCCTGCGGGGAGGGATTTATCACACCAGCTCCGGCCACGGCACGATGGTGGACTTGACGGTCCGCATCGCCATGGCGTCCTTGACGGCGCGGCTGATGCCTTTTTCGTCGAACGGATAGAGCGTCTGCATCTCGAGCCAGGGGTATTTGTCCCGGCCGCGGTAAAGCATGTCGACGCCGAGCGGCAGATCGTTGCCGGTGAACCCCCACGACCCGAGCACGGCGATGTCCTTGGCGCAGATACGGTGCCACGAAGTCTCGATCGAGCCGGCATCGGTGAACTGTCCCATTTCCACATAGGTGCCGCCGTCGCGCAAAAACTCGATTCCCTCCGGCCCGGCGCTCGGATGGCCGGAGCAATCCATCACCAAGTCGGCGCCGAAGCCGCCGACGATCTCGCGCACGCGGGCGATCCGTGCCGCCGGCGTCTTCAGTTCCTCGATGTCGACCGTCGCCTCGGCGCCGAATTTCCTGGCGAGCGCAAGGCGCGGCGTCTCCGGCGCGCCCACGCAGATCACGCGGCCCGCGCCCATTTCCTGCGCCGCCGCGACCGCCAAAATCCCGATGGGGCCGGAGCCCTGGATCACGACGGTGTCGCCCCATTTGAAGCCGCCGGCCCGAATGGCGCGGTTGAACGCGCGGATGCAGGAGGTCAGCGGCTCGGACAAAGCGCCCAGGCGCAGCGACATGTCGCCGGGTAGCTTGTAGATCTTGGTTCCGGGCAGCATGTCGAGGTCGACGTAGACGTATTCGGCCCATCCGCCCCAGAGATGCGGCGCCTTGTCGAACCCGAGATAGCGCCCGTAATAGACCGGGCTCAGGCATTTGTTGGCCGTCTCGGGATAATGGACGCAGTAATAGCAGCGTCCACACGGCATCAGCGGCGGGATCATCACCTTGGCGCCGACCGCGAGCGGCCGGCCCATGAAATCCTCGGTGAATTCCGGCCCCGCCTCGACGATCACTCCGCCGAGCTCGTGGCCGAGCGTGAACGGCCACGGCAAAGGCTTCGGCCAATGTCCTTTGAGGATGTGCAGGTCGGTACCGCACACTCCGCAGGCGCCGATCTGAATCAGCGCCGCCTTGTCGGGAACGTCCGGCCACGGCACCGAGCGGATCTCGGGCTCGGCGCCCGGACCGGCGAAGGTCGCGACCCGGATGGTGTTTCGCCGCATGCCGCGCTCGCGTCTCATTCGCCCCAGGCGGCGAACGCTTCCTTGAACGCCCGCTCGCCGGGCGTGCCCTTCTCGATCGCGAGGATCGCCCGGCGGCCGTTGTTGTAGACGATCGGAATGTCGAACCAGGAGCGCTCTTTCAAGAGCTCCAGATTGCGCTGCATATCGCCGTCGCTCGCCGACAATCCGATCAGGAAAAATCCCGACGTCACCTTGACGGCGAGCCCGGCCAGCGGCGATCCGCGCGTCTGTTCCGCCTGCTTCATCAGGATGCCCGGAACATTGGAGATGCCGCCGAAGGGAAAATCCGCCGGCAGGTTGAACATGATCTCGATGGTGTGGCTCGCCGGCAGCGCCTTGTCGGCATTGCGCCGCACCGACATCGTCATGTTGATGCGGCGCTCCTGTATCTCCAGGTCGGCCTTGACGGCAAGCTCCGAGGCTTGGCCGGCTCCCGGCGACACCATCTCGGTCCGCCAGACCACCGAACCCGTGTAACGCTTGCCCTGCGCGTCGGCCGGATCCTCCTCGTAGAGCACCACCCGCTGGGCAACTGCCGCGGCGGGCGCGCCCTCTTTGCTTCCGGGTGCGGTCGTCGATGCGCCCGGCTGCCCGGCTTGGCCGACCCGGTCCGAGATCTTCGGCCGCGACGGGGTAGCCTCCCGTTGCGCCTGGGTGGCCGGGTTGCGAGCGAACACGGAGCGCAAGCGGTCGCGCTGCCAATACAGCGCCAGCGCGATCCCGACGACGATGAACACCCCCAAAAACGCGGCAATCAGCGCCCTACCCGAGCCGCCTTCGCGCTCGACCGGCGGCTCGGAAAGTTGGCGCGCATGCATCGATCGCTGCGGAGACGGGTGCAGCTCCATCCGCGGATGCGGCTCGTCCGGGGTAGGCAGACCCTCACGCCTCGATGGCCTCGGCCCATGCGGTTCGATGCGCGGCTCGAACCGATCGACGTCCGGATCGCCCGCAGCGGACCCGCCCCGGGACTGCCGCCGCGGTTTGGCCGGTTCCGGCGAAAGCTCCAGGTCCTGGAACGGGTCGTGCGACGGTCTGGGAGATCTCGGCAGCGGGTTCTCGGGCTCGGCAGGGGACTGGCGGGCCGGATTTTCGGGAAACGGGGCAGCTTCGCCCCGCACCTCCGCGACTAGATCGCGGAAACCCTTGAGCGCCTGATCGGCGGCTTGCTGCGAACGCTCCCGGTCCTTGGTCCGGAATTGGTCGACCCATTGCGCACTGCCGGCCGAAGCCCTCGGCTCCTCGCGTTGTTCCCCCGGGCCGGCGGCCGGTTTTGCGGCGCCGGGATCGAGGGTGGTTTGCGAACCTGCGGCCGAGCCGTCCGGCTCCGTCGTGTCCGGCCTTGCGTCCCGCGCCGCCGGTTCCGCGGGCCAATTCTTCACGGTCGGATTCGGGCGCGCAGGGTCGGCCCGCTGCTGGCGCGCCGCATCGGCCTCGACTTTGCGAATAGCCTCTTCCAGCAAAAGGCGCTCGCGGGTGATTTCATTTTCGGCGAGCGGCGGGTCGAGGTTGCGCAGCTGCGCGAGCAGCGCCGTGCGGGCGCGCTCGTACAGTACGCGCCGGCTCTCACCGGTGCTCTTGGCGAGCCCGGCAACGGCGCGGGCGATCAATGGGTAATAATCGGTCATCGACGATCAGGCATGCCACATGCCCGGGGGAATGCGGCTCGATTGTGGGCGCTGGCTGCCGCCGGGACCGGGCGACGATTCCGTCCGGGCCCGTATCCGAGCGCGAAAAACCACCCCTTGCTCGGACCACTACGCTTCGAACGGGTTCTGTACAAGAATCGTGTCCTCGCGTTCCGGGCTCGTCGAGAGCAGCGCCACGGTACAGCCGACCAGCTCCTCGATGCGGCGCACATATTTGATGGCCTGGGCCGGCAAGTCTGCCCAGGAACGCGCGCCCGCAGTGGATTCCCTCCAACCCTCGATCGTCTCGTAGATCGGTTCGAGCCGGGCCTGGGCCCGCTCGCCCGCCGGAAGATAGTCGATTTCGGCGCCGTCCAGGCGGTAGCCGATGCAGACCTTGATCTCGTCGAAACCGTCGAGAATATCCAGCTTGGTCAGCGCCAAGCCGTTGATTCCACTGGTTCGCACGGTTTGCCGCACCAGCACCGCATCGAACCAGCCGCAGCGGCGCGCGCGGCCCGTCACCGTGCCGAATTCGCGTCCGCGCTCCCCCAGCCGAAGTCCGACCTCGTTCTGCTGCTCGGTCGGGAACGGGCCCTCGCCGACCCTGGTCGTATAGGCTTTGCAGATCCCGAGCACGTAGCCGATGGCGCCGGGCCCCAGCCCGCTGCCGGTCGCCGCCTGGGCGGCAACCGTATTGGACGACGTGACGAACGGATAGGTGCCGTGATCGATGTCGAGCAGCGCGCCCTGCGCGCCTTCGAACAGGATGCGCTTGCCCTCGCGCCTGCGATCATCGAGCAGCGCCCACACGCGGTCCATGTAGGGCAGCACCCTCGGGGCGACTTCGGCGAGCTCCTCGAACAGGGCTTTTTGCTGCAGCGGCTCGAGCCCCAGCCCGCATCGCAGCGCGTTGTGGTGGACCAGGAGCCGCGCGATCTTGGCTTCCAGTCCCGGCAGGTCGGCGAGATCCATGAGACGGATGGCGCGCCGCCCGACCTTGTCCTCATAGGCCGGACCGATGCCGCGCTTGGTGGTGCCGATGCGGGTCGCCGGGTTCGAACTTTCGCGAATCCCGTCGAGCTCACGGTGAAGCGACAGGATCAGCGTGGTGTTCTCCGCGATGCGCAGATTGTCGGGAGAGACGGCGATGCCTTGCGATCTCACCCGATCGATCTCTTCGCTAAGCGCCGAGGGATCGAGCACCACGCCATTGCCGATCACGGACAATTTGCCGGGCCGCACGATGCCGGAAGGCAACAGCGAGAGCTTGAAGGTGTTGCCATCGACCACCAGGGTGTGGCCGGCGTTGTGGCCGCCCTGAAAGCGCACGACGATGTCGGCCTGCTCCGAGAGCCAGTCGACGATTTTCCCCTTGCCTTCATCGCCCCATTGGGAACCGACCACCACCACGTTGGCCATGAGCATCCTTTATGCCGCGGCGAGCGCCCGGGAATGCTTGCGATCCCGACCGTCGCGGCGGTGGAATCAGCCCGACCCTGCGCCTATCAGAGACACCAGGCCTCAGAAGGTCAATGCGCGCACGTGCTGGACGTGCGGAAGCTTTCGGACCCTGTCGATGACCTCGGACGAAACCGCACCGTCGACCTCGACCAGCGAGATCGCGTCGCCGCCGGCCGACTGGCGTCCGAGATGGAACGTCGCGATGTTGATTCCGGCATCCCCGAGAATGCCGGCGAAATGCCCGATGAAGCCCGGCTTGTCGACATTGGTGACGTAGAGCATGGAAGGCCCGAACTCGGCATCCATTTTGATGCCCTTGATGGACACCACGCGCGGCCGGCCGTCGGCGAACACCGTGCCCTGGATCGAGCGCTCCTGGCGCTCGGTAACCACCGTCAGGGTCACCAGGCTTTCATAATCGCTTTCGGCGTCGCGTTTGGTCTCCTCGACCGAGATACCGCGCTCGCGTGCGACGATCGGTGCCGAAACCATGTTGACGTCCTGGAGCAGCGGCTTGAGCAGCCCGGCGATGGCTGCCGAGGTCAGCGCCCTGGTGTTCATCGCCGCGACGTGGCCTTCGTACAGCAGCTTGACGGATTTCAGGCTGCTCTCGGTGACTTGGCCGGCGAAGGACCCGAGCTGCTCCGCGAGCTTGATGAAGGGTTTGAGTCGCGGCGCTTCCTCGGCGGTGATCGAGGGGAAGTTGACCGCATTGGAGATGGCGCCGCGCAAGAGATAATCCGACATCTGCTCGGCGATCTGCAGCGCCACGTTTTCCTGCGCCTCCATGGTCGAAGCGCCGAGATGCGGGGTGCACACCACGTTGGGGTGGCCGAACAGCGGGTTGTCGACCGCGGGTTCGACGGAAAAGACGTCGAATGCCGCTCCGGCCACCCACCCCGAGTCCAGCGCGGCCCGCAATGCGGCTTCGTCGACCAGACCGCCGCGGGCGCAATTGACGATGCGGACGCCGCGCTTGGCGGCGGCGAGCGCGCGAGTGTCGAGGATGTTGCGGGTCTTCTCGGTGAGCGGCGTGTGCAGCGAGATGAAGTCGGCGCGGCGCAGCAGCTCGTCGAGCTCGACTTTTTCGACCCCGATGTCGACGGCGTGCTCCGGGGACAGATAGGGATCGTAGGCGATCACCTTCATCTTCAGCCCGTGCGCGCGGTCGGCGACGATCGAGCCGATGTTGCCGCAACCGATGATGCCGAGCGTCTTGGCGGTGATTTCCACGCCCAGAAAACGGTTCTTCTCCCATTTCCCGGCCTGGGTGGAAGCATCGGCTGCGGGAATTTGCCGCGCCAGCGCCAGCATCAAGCTGATCGTATGTTCGGCCGTCGTGATCGAATTGCCGAACGGGGTGTTCATCACGATGATGCCCTTGGCGGTCGCCGCCGCAAGATCGACGTTGTCGACGCCGATGCCGGCCCGTCCGATCACCTTGAGCTTTCTGGCGCGGTCGAGAACTTTTTCGGTCACCTTGGTGGCGGACCGGATCGCCAGCCCGTCGTAGTTCTCGATCGCGCGCGCCAATTCCTCCTTGTCGAGGCCGACCTTGATGTCGGCTTCAACGCCACGCTCTTGGAAGATCTGCACCGCCGCTGCGGAAAGCTTGTCGGAAATGAGCACCTTGGGGGCCATGTCGCGGGCTCCGGACTTGAAGAGGCTATCGGTTCAAGCGAGGGGAGGAATGGATCAGGCGGCCTTGGGCATCGCGGCTCTGGTTTGCGCGAACGCCCAATCCAGCCACGGGGTGAGCGCCTCGAGGTCGGAAGCCTCCACGGTCGAGCCGCACCAGATGCGCAATCCCGGCGGCGCATCGCGATGGGAAGCGATGTCGTAGGCGACGCCTTCCTTTTCCAGCACGGCCGCCATATTCTTGACGAAGGCCGTCTGCTTATCGTGGGGGAGCGCGGCGACCGCCGCATCCACGAGTTTGAGGCAGACCGAGGTGTTCGAGCGCGTGCGCGGATTGTTGGCGAGAAAATCCACCCAGGCGGTTCGGCCGACCCAATCGGCGACCGCCTGGGCGTTGGCATCGGCCCTGGCGATCAGCGCGGCAAGCCCGCCGATCGACTTCGCCCATTGCAGCGTGTCGAGATAATCTTCGACGCAGAGCATCGAGGGCGTGTTGATGGTCTCGCCCTCGAAGATCGCCTCGTTGAGCTTACCGGCCTTGGTCATGCGGAAGATCTTCGGCAGCGGCCACGGCGGCTGCCAGCTTTCGAGCCGCTCGACCGCGCGCGGCGAGAGAATCAGCATGCCGTGGGCGGCCTCACCGCCGAGCACCTTCTGCCAGGAGAAGGTGACGACATCGAGCTTTGCCCAATCGAGCGGCTGCGCGAACGCCGCGGAGGTGGCGTCGCAAATGGTGAGCCCCTGGCGATCGGCCGCGATCCAGCGCGCGTCCGGCACCCGCACGCCCGAGGTGGTGCCGTTCCAGGTGAAGACCACGTCGGTTGCGGCATCGATCCGATCGAGGTCCGGCAGCTCGCCGTAATCGGCTTTGATCAGGGTGACGTCTTTGAGTTTCAGCTGCTTGACGACATCGGTGACCCAGCCTTCGCCGAAGGATTCCCACGCCAGCACCGAGACCGGCCGCGCGCCGAGCATCGACCACAGCGCCATCTCGACCGCGCCGGTGTCGGAGGCCGGCACGATGCCCACCCGGTGCCCGGCCGGGACTTCGAGAATCTCGCGGGTCAGCTCGATCGCGCGTTTGAGCTTGGCGCGGCCGGACTTGGACCGGTGCGAGCGGCTGATGAGCGCGTCGGTGAGGGCTTGCAGGTTCCAGCCGGGGCGCTTGGCGCACGGGCCGGAGGAGAAGTGCGGGACGAGCGGCCGCACGCCGGGCTTGGCGATGGTCATGATCTACCCTTCCAGATAGGCGCCCCTCGTTGGGGAGGGGTGTCCCGCGCGCGGCAATACGGAAGGGAAGCTGTTTCGTCAAGCGCGGAAGCGAAGGACCGGACGACGGACCAAGGAGAAAGTAGCCCAGATAAAGCAAGCGAATTCGGCGGCCAAACGCCGCGGTCCACGCGAAGGCGAGGACCTCGATCCGCACACTCGACCCTCCGGATTGCGCGCCTCTTCGCGGCACTCCATCCGGGCTACAGATTCAGAACTTCAGTCCGAGGGCGGTGCGGACGGTGCTGATGTGGATGTGGTCGCCTTTGAGCGGAGCGAATTGCACCCATTCCCACTCGCCGCGCAGGAAGACGTTGGACAACAGCGCGACGTCGATGCCCACTCCCGCCGCCCCGCCGAACGCGAACGCGCCCCGACGCTCGTCGGATTCGGTAACGGGACCGAACGTCGTGACCGTCGGGGGAGTTGGGGGGCTTGTTAGAGGGGGAAAATCCGTTCGGACATAGCTCACGGTCGCCTCGCGCACCACGTCGGCGCGTCCGACCGCAACGCCCGCGAAGGCATAGGGCAGGAAGCATCCTGCCGCCCAGCCGCCGCGCAGCCGGAACGTTCCGAAATCGGTGATGCGGGCCGAGGCCGCGCCCACGACTGTCACGTCGTACTGGAGAGTATGGCCGGGCAGAGCCTGGGCGTTGTCTATGAACACACGCTCAAGACTGTCCCCGGACGTTCCCGACAAAGAGGTTCGATTGTAATTGACCTCGATGCCGACGACGGCGTCCTCCCATTGCCAGTTGTAACCGACGAATCCGCCAAAACTGGCGCCGGCGCCGTTCTTCTTTCCCAGCAGCGGCCAGCTGGAGATGTTCAGGTCTGCCTCGATCGTGGTGACGCGCAGAATGTGCTGGACGAGATCACCGACGCCGCCCGTGAAATCCATGCCCGCGACCGAATAGCCGACCTGGCCGCCGCCGTAGAAACCCGACCAGCGATGCGCCGGGATCGGCTCCTCATATTGGGGTCCGCGCAGATAGGGCCCGAGATCGGCGGCGACGGCGGTCTCGGCCAACCCGAGCACCGCAAGCCAAGCAACAACGACGACACGCATGCGACGACCTTGGTTTGCTCTTCGTCGCCGGATCATCAGGCATTAACCTTAACGGAGGGTTATGGCCCGCAACGAGCGCGGCCTCCTCGCCGCGTTGCGCAAGCATCGAGCCTCCGCCAAAACGAAACGGCGCGGGAGACCCGCGCCGTTCGCGTCGAATTCGGGTGGTCGGATCTCAGCCCTTGCGCACCAGCGGATAGAACGGCTCCGGAGGCGGCATCGGCGAGAACAGCCAGCGCACGCCCAGCGTCAGGTCGTGGGACGTGATGTGGTGGAACTGGTTCGAGCCCTCGGGGGTGCCGAGCGGCCCGTAGCCGGCAAACATCGGCCCGCTGTTCGCGTTGCCGAGGTCGAGGTAATGATAGGCGAGCTCGACCGCGAGGTTCGGATTGACGTGATACGCGAGGCCGGCATGGATCGCCCAGGCGAAGTTCCAGGTGCTGGCGCCGGTGCTGACATTGTGGCTTAGGACCGGCTCGGTGTCGTCCTGGAAGTTGCTGATGATGATGTCGTCGAAGCCGACGCCGGCGCCGATGAAGGGCGTCACGCACCACCAGGTGCCGAGATCGGCATAGACGTTGGCGAGCACCACCCATTCCGACTTGCTGGCGAAATCGCTCTCGGCATTGGAGCCGACACTGTTCATGCCCTGGAAGTGCGCCTTGCCGCGGAACTGGCCGGTGACGTCGGCGCGCAGCCACGAATTGAACTGATAGCCGACACCGAGGTCGAAGATGCCGGCGCTGTCGAAGCCCTTGGTGAGGTTCTGCTGTGTGGGGACGGTGCCGTCGACAGCCACGAATGTGATCTTGCCTACGTCCTCGTTGCTGAAGCCGATGTCGCCGCGCAGATACCAGCCGCCGAATTCCGCGACCGGTGGCGGCGGCGCCTTGGTGATGATCGGCGGCATGTCGGCGGCGCCCGCCGCCTGCGCGCCGATGATGAGTGCCGCTCCCGCGAGGGCTGCAAGTCTTACGCTGGCCATTGCTTCGTCCTTTCGCTCCGACGGCCCGCCGGGCGGGCACCGATGAACCGATGCCGGACGATGGCAGCAATTTCTTAAACGCCGCTTAACCTTACCTTTTAACCGTGAAAACTAACGATCGCTGTGCCATTGACGCCGGTGGATCGGCTGCGACCGGCGTAGCCATCTATGGTTAATTTTTTCTTAACACGCGTTTGTAGCCCGGATGGACCCCGGGCGAGCAACGCGAGACCCGGGGGAAATCCGGGACCCGCATCCCCGGATTGCGCGCCGCACGCGCAAGTCGGATATTTCTGACTTGCGCCAAATCACCATGACCGACCCCGGAAACACCCGGGTTCGGCGCGGCACTCCATCCGGGCTACGATCGACGGACGATGAGGAGAGCAGCGTGGCCCGCACCGATCAGGCCGCGGCTTCGGCGAGCGCTTCGGCGATGCCGTCGACGATCTCCTCGATCAGCACCCGGTCGTCGCCCTCGCCCATGATGCGGATGACCGGCTCGGTGCCCGAGGGGCGAACGACAAGCCGGCCGTGCCCGTCGAGGCGCTGTTCCGCCGCGGCGATCGCGGAGCGAACCTGTGCATGCTCGAGCGGCTTGCCGGCCTTGTAGCGAACGTTCTTCCTCACCTGGGGCAGCGGCTCGAAGCGGTGGCAAACCTGGGACACCGGCCGGCCCTGGTTCTTCACCACCGCGAGCACCTGCAGGGCCGTGACCAATCCGTCGCCGGTGGTGGTGTAATCCGACAGGATGACGTGTCCCGACGGCTCGCCGCCGACGTTGAAACCGTGCTCGCGCATGTATTCGAGCACGTAGCGGTCGCCGACCGGCGTGCGCGCCAGCGACAGGCCGAGGCCGGCGAGGTGGCGCTCCAGCCCGAGATTGGCCATGACGGTGGAGACGATCCCGGGCCTGCTCAGCCGGCCGTCGCGCTTCCAGCTTTCGGCCACGACCGCCAGCAATTGGTCGCCGTCGACCAGATGGCCTTTTTCGTCGGCGAGGATGACGCGGTCGCCATCGCCGTCGAGCGCGATGCCGACATCGGCGCGCACTTCGCGCACCTTTTGGCACAGCGCTTCGGGGGCCACCGATCCGCATTCCTTGTTGATGTTGAAGCCGTCGGGCTCGACCCCGATGGCGATCACCTCGGCGCCGAGCTCCCACAGCGCCGCGGGGGCGACCCGGTAGGCGGCGCCGTTGGCGCAATCGACCACCACGCGCAGCCCGCCGATATCGAGGTTCCGCGGCAGCGTGCGCTTGGCGGCTTCGATATAGCGGTCGTGCACGCCGTCGATGCGCTTGGCACGGCCGAGCAGGGCGCCCTTGGCCAAGCGCTTGGAGAGATCGGCATCGACCAGCCGCTCGATCTCCCGCTCCGCCTCATCGGAGAGCTTGTAGCCGTCCGGCCCGAACAGCTTGATGCCGTTGTCGTCGTACGGATTGTGCGAGGCGGAGATCATCACGCCGAGATCGGCGCGCATCGAGCGCGCGAGCATGGCGACCGCCGGGGTGGGCATCGGGCCGAGCTGCAGCACGTCCATGCCCACGGAAGTGAAGCCGGCGATCATCGCCGTCTCGATCATGTAGCCGGAGAGCCGGGTGTCCTTGCCGATGACGACGCGGTGGCGATGCTCGCCGCGCAGGAACAGCAGCCCCGCGGCCTGGCCCACCTTCAGGGCAAGCTCCGGGGTGATGGTCGCATTGGCCCTGCCGCGGATGCCGTCGGTTCCGAAATATTTGCGGACCATCGCCTATCCTGTCCCCGCCGCCGGTCTCACCGCGCATGATGCGCGAAGCCATCTTAGATCGATTTGTGGCGGAAACCTCGAAAATTTACGAGCAGCATTAAGGCGGCGTCATTCCAGGGCGCGCCGGCGGAAGTAGCGAGTATCTCGTCACGCGAGAGGCACCCGTGTTTTACCTCCCCCTGGAGGGGGGAGGTCGGCGAGCGTCGAAAGATGCGAGCCGGGTGGGGGTGAAGCTGAATCACCCCACCCCGCGCGCTTCGCGCGCGACCCTCCCCCTCCAGGGGAGGGTAGGCTACGCCTGCGGCTGCGGCTCCATGCCGCCGGTCTCCGGTCGCGGCCTACCCTTGCCGGCGGTCGGGACCGCGGACGAGCGCGGGGGCGGCGGCTCGCTGATGCCTTCGCGCACCGGCGGCCTGCCGGCGAGCAGATCTTTGATCTCATCGCCCGACAGCGTCTCATATTCGAGCAGGCCCCTGGCGAGCACTTCGAGATCGGCGCGCTTCTCGGTCAGGATGCGCATGGATTCGTCGTACCCGGCCTCGACCAGGCGTTTGATCTCGGCGTCGATCTTTTGCACGGTGGCTTCCGAAATGTTCTGCTGGCGCGACACCGAATAGCCGAGAAAAACCTCTTCCTGATTCTCGCCATAGGCGACGGTGCCGAGCGCCTCGGACAGGCCCCAGCGCGTCACCATCATGCGGGCGAGCCGGGTCGCCTGCTCGATGTCGGAAGCGGCCCCCGACGTCACCTTCTCGCGCCCGAACACCAGCTCTTCGGCGACACGTCCGCCCATCATGATCGCCAGCCGCGACGTCATCTGCTCGAGGCTCATCGACAGCTTGTCGCGTTCCGGCAGCTGCATCACCATGCCGAGCGCGCGGCCGCGCGGGATGATGGTCGCCTTGTGCACCGGGTCGGTCGCCTTGACGTTGAGGGCGACGATGGCGTGGCCGCCTTCGTGATAGGCGGTCAGCATCTTTTCTTCCTCGGTCATGATCAGCGATTTGCGCTCCGCGCCCATCATGACCTTGTCCTTGGCGTCCTCGAATTCCTGCTGGGTGACCATGCGCTTGTTGCGCCGGGCCGCCATCAGCGCCGCCTCGTTGACGAGATTGGCAAGGTCGGCGCCGGAAAAGCCGGGGGTGCCGCGTGCCGTGGTCTTGAGGTTGACGTCGGGTGCGAGCGGCACCTTGCGCACGTGTACCTTGAGGATCTGCTCGCGGCCGACCACGTCGGGGTTGGGCACGATCACCTGCCGGTCGAAGCGGCCCGGACGCAGCAGCGCCGGATCGAGCACGTCCGGCCGGTTGGTCGCGGCGATCAGGATGATGCCCTCGTTCGCCTCGAACCCGTCCATCTCGACGAGCAGCTGATTGAGGGTCTGCTCGCGCTCGTCGTTGCCGCCGCCGAGGCCGGCGCCGCGATGGCGGCCGACGGCATCGATTTCGTCGATGAAGATGATGCACGGCGCGTTCTTCTTGGCCTGCTCGAACATGTCGCGCACGCGCGAGGCGCCCACGCCGACGAACATCTCGACGAAATCCGAGCCCGAGATGGTGAAGAACGGCACATTGGCCTCGCCGGCGATGGCGCGGGCGAGCAGAGTCTTGCCGGTGCCGGGCGGTCCGACCAGCAGCACGCCGCGCGGAATGCGACCGCCCAGCCGCTGGAATTTTCCCGGATCGCGCAGGAACTCGACGATCTCCTGCAAGTCCTGCTTGGCTTCGTCGACGCCGGCGACGTCCTCGAAGGTGACGCGGCCGTGCGCCTCGGTCAAAAGCTTGGCGCGCGACTTGCCGAACCCGAGCGCCTTGCCGCCGGCGCCCTGCATCTGCCGCGACAGGAAGATCCACACGCCGATCAGCGCGATGAACGGCAGCCAGGAGACCAGCAGCGACACGAACCAGGGCACGTTGTCCTGCTGCGGACGCGCGGTGATCGAAACGCCCTTGTTGTAGAGCCGCTGGACCAGCGTCGGATCGCTGGGCGCGTAGGTCTGGAAGCTGCGGCCGTCGGTGAACTGGCCGTGAATTTCCGGCCCCTGAATCACCACGTCGCGGACGCGGCCTTGCTCGACCTCGTTGAGGAGCTGGGAGAACGAGATGTCGGTCGAGGTCGTGCGCTGGCCGGGATTCTGGAACAATGTGAACAGCGCCAGCAACAGCAGGACGATGATCACCCAGAGCGCAAAATTACGGAGGTTGGCGTTCATCCAGCGTCCTTTGACGCGCCAAGCTGGCGGTCCGTTTCGGTGTGGCCCGCGAGTTCGGATCCCCACCCCGTCAGGCCAATGTAAGTTTCAAGGACCCTTCTGCCAAGAGAAACGGCCGAATCTTCGGCATTCTATCCGGGACCCGTGAAGGAAGCTTTGACCGGCTTGCCCTGCCGTGGGCGAACCGAATGCATCTTGCCGGCCGGCGTTCTGCGCGGCGGGGCGCGTTCGACCACGATTTTCCCGGCATCGACCGTAATCATGGCCCCCGCCAACGTGCGCCGCATCCGCGAGCGTGTCGCCCCGGACGGATGCACCGCCGCGAGCAGTCGTTCGAGCTTGCCGAGTTCCACTGGCCCTTCCCGGCCGACCTGTGCGATGGCTCGGCCGAGCACGCGCAAGGCGATCTCGGCGGGCAGCTCGGCGAACTCGCGGCCACCCATGACGATTTCCCGGGGTTCTGTCGAGCCTTTCCGACACAAATGCGCGAGGGCCTGTTCGGTTGCCCGGGCCAGCGCCTGCTCCGCCCGCCCGAACCGCCGAGCCAAGGCGGCTAATCTGGCCGCATCCAAGCCCTCGCGAGCGAGCGCCGGCGCAAGCTGCCGAATGCGGGTTCGCGCGAACCGGGGATCCTGGTTCGAAGGATCGTCGATGAAAGGGATTTTGGCGGCTTTCAGCGTCGCCAGCAGCCTGGCCTTGGGAATATCGAGCAAGGGCCGGATCAACGTCATGTCATCGAGCGCCGAGGTCCGGGCGATTCCGGCAAGCCCGCTCAGGCCGCTGCCGCGGGCAAGCCGAAACAGCACGGTTTCGGCCTGGTCGTCGCGGGTATGGCCGGTGAGAATGTGGCGCGCGCGCTCGCGGCGGGCCGTCGCGACCAGCAGCCGATAGCGCACTTCGCGGGCGGCTTCCTGCAGGCCGGTGTCGGGCTTGCGCCCCGTCCAGCGCACGGTTCGATGCTCGACATGAAAGTCCGCCGCCAATCGCTTCACCATGGCGGCTTCGCGCGCCGAGCCCGGCCGCAGGCCATGATCGACCGTGACGGCGACGAGCCTGGGGCCGCGTTTGCGCGCGGCGCGCCAGCGCGCCGCCAGCAGCAACAGCGCGGTGGAATCCGGGCCGCCGGAAACCGCGAGGATCACGCTCGCAAGCGCGCCGATATCGGCGAACAGCCTTGCCGCCTCGCGCGCCGAGACCGGCGCTGCCTCAGCAGCCGGCACGCTTCTGTTCCCGCTCGACGCCCTGTTTGAGGACCACCGAGGCGCGGGGATATTTGCGTCCGACCTCATTGAACGTGGCGCATGCCGCGTCTTTCTCGCCCAGCGCCGCGAGCGATTGGCCGAGACGGAGCAGCGCATCCGGGGCTTTGGCCGCCGTTTCGTATTTCGTCGAAACGGTAAGGAACGACTCGGCGGCGTCGCGATAACGCTGACGCTGGAACAGCGCCTCCCCGAGCCAGTAATTGGCATCGGGCACCAGCCGATCGCCGGGATACTTTTTCAGAAATACGCGGAAGCTGTCCTCGGCCAGCGCATAGTCCTTGTGCAGAACGTAGCCGTAGGCGAGGTCGTATTCGTCCTTGGGGGTCGCGCTGGGCGCCATCACGGTCTGGACTCCCGTGGCGTTCGGGTTCGGCGGCGGCGACGCCGGCAAGGGTCCGCTGGCGGATCCGACGGCGGCGGGCGGCAATGCCGGGCCGGAAACCGGCGGCGGCTCCCGGGCGGCTTGGCCGGAAAGGCTCGAGAGATCCAGCGGCGCTCCGGCCGGGCGCCCCCCCGGCACGCCGATATCTGCCGGTTCGGGCATCGGCGCGCCGATCGGAGGCGGGCCGGCCCCTTCCGAAAACGTGCCGAGCGTCCGCGGCGCGCCCGGCGCGGTCGGGTTCTGGGCCGGGTCGAACACGTCCCGGCGAGCCGGCGGCGGAGACGAGGAGACGGCGGGCGCGGAAGACACGGGAGGCGTGGGCAGCGGGGCGCCGGTCGCGGGTTGCGACGGCATTGCCATACCGGAAGCGGGCCCTCTGGCATCGGGGTCTCGCCGAGCCTGCGCGTCGACCTGGGTTCCCGGGCCGGGCACGCCTTGGGCGCGCCGGAGCTGCTGCTCGAGCTGCTGGTTGCGGTATTGCAGCTGCTCGATCAATCCCGTGAGCCGGCGGATTTCCTCCTCGAGCCGTTCGATCCGCAGCACGAGATCCGGGGCGGAAAGCTGGGCCAATCGCACCGGTGCCGGTCGATCGGCTTGCGCGCGTTCCGATGCAGATGCCGGGGGAGCTGCGGCGGCCGCGATTGCGGCTAACCATGCAGCCGCGATCAAAACCTTGGAAATGTCGAGCATCGTCGGCCGCGATCCGGAACGGGAGGGCGTACCATACCGAGCCGAGTTCGACCAAAATGTGTCGGCTGGCCCGCCCCTTGACGTCAGAGCGTCGACCGAGCTGGTATGCCGGTGATGGGCAAGGATTTCAATTACGCGGAGCGATGGTCTCGCCTCCTGCTCCCGCTTCGGGAACACGAGATTGCCGTTCTCGAGATCGGTTCGGCGCAAGGCCGGTCTGCCGCCATCTTTTTGGAGCTGCTGCCGCTGGCGCGGATCACCTGCATCGACATATTCACCAATGCGGAGCACGAGCGGCAGTTCGATTCCATGATGGCGTCGTTCGGATCGCGCGTGGAGAAGATCAAATCCAGGTCGGTCCCGGCCTTGGACGCGCTCGCGGGGCAAAACCGCGCCTTCGAGGTGATCTATGTCGACGGCAGTCACGCCAGGGACGATGCGTTGATGGACTCGCTGCTCGCCTGGCCGCTGCTCAAGCAGGACGGCATCGTCATTTGGGACGATTACGTCTGGGAGATGGGCAGGTTGCCCGCGGAACAGCGGCCCAAGGACGCAGTCGATCTATTCCTCGGCTTGCACACGGATCAATTGACGGTGCTGGAACGTGGCTATCAGGTCATCGCCCAAAGAACGCCGACGCGTGCGGACCCGCCCGAATTCTCCGAGGGGCTCAGGTTCGCGCGGACGCCCAGAAATTTCCTGCGGTTCTTGGCGGGGCGGCCTTTGGAGCGGCCGCATCACGGCCGGTAGGCGTCCGCGGTTACGAGCTCGCGTTGAGCACGGTGACCGCCCGGCGGTTCTGCGACCAGCAGGAAATGTCGTTGCACACCGCGACCGGACGCTCCTTGCCGTAGGAGATCGTGCGCATCCGGTTGGCGTCGACCCCGCGCGACGCCAGATAATCGTGCACCGTCTGCGCCCGCCTGGCACCGAGCGCGATGTTGTATTCCCGCGTTCCGCGCTCGTCGGCATGGCCTTCGATGGTGAAGCTGTAGCGATTGTAGGCCTGCAGCCATTGCGCCTGCTTGTCGAGCGTGCCGCGCGCCTGCGGCGTGAGCTCGGTCGAATCCGTCTCGAAAAACACCCGGTCGCCGACGTTGACGACGAAATCCTGCTGGCTTCCGGGGGCCCCGGCCGCGGCCATGCCGGCCTGGTTCGTCGCATGGCTCGCGCAAGCGGCAAGCGCCAAGCCTGCCGCCAGCGCCACGGCCAGCCTCGCATTGCGCAACATCCCGGTCATCCTGGTCATTCCGGTGACTCCCTCGTTAAGCCGTGCCCGGACCTTCTCCCGGTCTAGCCGGGCTTCGTTAAGCGAAGGTTCCATCAACCTTGACGGCGCCTTGCTGGCTTACGCAAAATTTCGCAAACGGCGGAAACCTTCGGCAATGGTTAAGGCCCCGTAAACTTCCCGCCTCCGCGTGCATCGCCTACCAGCCCGACGTGTCACGATCATGGCGGGCGCCGCACACCCTACCGCCTGATGTCCGCGCCGTCGCCCCGCCGCCCGCCGCCCCGGCGCTCACGACAAGAGCGGCGACCAGGCCGGATCCGACGCATAGCTCGGCGTCGGGATTCTTTGCTCGTTGCGTCCGGTCAGGTCGATCGTGAACAACGAAGCCCCGCTATTGCCGCCGGGATCGCGGAAGAACATCAGCACGCGGCCGTTCGGCGCCCAGGTCGGCCCCTCGTTGTGGAAGCCCTCGGTCAGGAGCCGCTCGCCTGAGCCGTCCGGCTTGATCACGCCGATGCCGAACGCGCCCTGCCCAAGTCTGGTGAACGCGATGGCGTCGCCGCGCGGCGACCACACCGGCGTCGAATGGGAGCCGCTGCCGAAGCTGATGCGTTGCGCCGCTCCGCCGGCGGCGGCCATGACGTAGACCTGCTGGGTGCCGCCGCGGTCGGATTCGAAACAGATCTGCGCGCCGTCGGGCGAATAGCACGGCGCCGTGTCGATCGCCGGCGTGTCGGTCAGCCGCGTCATCGTCTTCGAGCGCAGGTCCATCACGAACAAGTTGGAATTGCTGCCCTGCTGCAGGCTCATGATCACGCGCTGGCCGTCGGGCGAAAATCGCGGCGAGAAGCTCATGCCGGGAAAATTGCCGACGATCTCCCGCTGTCCGGTCTCGATGTTGAGCAGATAGACCCTGGGATCGCCCTGCCCGTAGGACATGTAGGTGATTTCCTGGGTCGACGGGTTGAAGCGCGGCGTGAGCACCAGATCCTCGCCGCGGGTCAGATAGCGCACCGCCGCGCCGTCCTGGTCCATGATGGCGAGCCGCTTGACCCGGCGCTCCCGCGGTCCGGTCTCGTCGATGAAGACGATCCTGGTATCGAAATAACCCTTCTCTCCGGTCAGCCGCTCGTAGATCGCATCGGAGATGATGTGGGCCACCCGGCGCCAATTGTCCGGCGTGGTGAAATATTGCTGACCGATCAGCTGCTGCCCGGCGAACACGTCCCACAGGCGGAACTCGGATTTGAGCCGGCCGTCGGTCTGGCGCGTCAGCCGTCCCGTGACCAGCGCCTGCGCGTTGATGACGCGCCAGTCCGCGAAGCGCGGCACCGCGTCGGCGTTGACGATCTTTTCGATGTAGGCGGCGGGATCGATCGGCGCGAACAGGCCGGAGCGCCGCAGATCTGCGGTGATCACCTGACTGATGCTGCGCGCAAGCTCGCTGTCGGCCGGGCTGCCGCCGAGAAAATCGGGAAGGGCGATCGGCACCGGCTGGACGTTGCCTTCGGTGACCTCCAGCCTGAGCACCGCGCCGGCGGGCCGCACGATGCCGGCCGCGGCCGCGCCGGCCGCTCCGGCCAGCAGCCGGCGGCGCGTCAGCGTACGGGGGGAAACGATGCGGGTGTTTTTGATTTCCATGGGACGTTCACGTTGCTCGGTATCGCTCAGCCGCCGAACATGGCGTCCAGGCTGAAGTCGACCACGATCTCTTTCCACAAATCGTATTTTGCCGGGGACAGCATGGTGTAGGGCTGACAGCGGATGGTCGCGCGCACCGCGCTGTCGATCATCGCCTGCATGAAGGCGTCGCTCGCCGCATTCTCGGGCTGCGGCGGGCTCGCTAGCGTGCCGTCCTGCTTGAAGCGGATCAGAATGGGCACCTTGAGCTTCTCGGCATTGGCGGCGCCGGCCGGCGGGTTCCAACACTCCCGCAACCGCGCGCGCAATGCATCGAGCTCGCTCTGAGCGAGTTTTGGCGAATCGCCGGTCGCGGTGCCGAACGCGAGCGTGTGATTGAGGGTATCGCCGGCCGCGGCGACGCGCTGCGGATCGCGCTTGTCGAGCAGCGCCGCGATGCGGTTGGCGTCGAATTTCGGTTGTGGCTTCGGGTCGGGCTTTTTCGGCGCCGGCTTGGCCTCCTTCTTGGGCTCGGGCTTGGGCTCCTTCTTCAGCACGTCGGCGATGGCATCCGGCTTGGGCTCGACCTTCGGTTCGGACTTCGGCTCCTTGTTTTCCGTCACCTTGCGCTCGGGGACTTTCTCGGGCGCGGGCGGCGGCGTCTGTGCCGAAGCGGTGATCAACTCCGGCTTTTCGATCACCTTGGCGGCGGGATTGTCGGGCGTCTTCTTCTCCGCGATTTTCTCGACCAGCGGCTTGGGCGTCTCGGCCGTGGGCGCGTCGCGGGCGCCGGCGCGCAATTGCGAGAACTCGTTCGAGGAGATGAGGTCCACCGGCATGGATTCGGCCGGCGGTGCGTTGAGCGCCTTCGGCGCGAACGACACCAGGGCCCACAGCAGCACGGCTGCGTGCGCACTGGCCGATATGGTCAGCCCGGTCTTCATGGCGATCGGGGCCGGATCAGGACCCCTGCTCGACCTCCGTCACCAGCGCAACGCGATGGAAGCCGGCCGCGGACAGCCGGCCCATGACCCGCATCACGGTGCCGTAATCCACTTTGCGATCCCCGCGCACATAGATGCGCTCGTCCGTTCCGCCGCGAGCCTGGGTGATCGCTTCGAGCTTTGCAACGAGATCTTCGACCTTGATCTCGGAATTCTGCAGAAACACCTGGCCCTTGCCGTTGACCGACACCGTCAGCGGCTCGCGGTCCTGGTCGAGCGCCTTGGCCTGGGTCTGTGGCAGATCGATCGGCACGCCGACCGTGAGCAGCGGCGCCGACACCATGAAGATGATCAAGAGCACCAGCATCACGTCGACGAACGGCGTGACGTTGATCTCGCTCATGACCGAGCGGCGGCGATGCCGCCGCCTGCCGGCCGGCGTTGCTTGCGCGCTGCCGTTGGCGCCCATCACTCGCGCTCATCGATCTGGCGGGACAGGATCGCCGCGAACTCGTCGGCGAAGCCCTCCAGCCGTTGCGCCTGTTTGTTCACCTCGGACGCGAATTTGTTGTAGAAGATCGTCGCCGGGATCGCGGCGACCAATCCGATCGCGGTGGCGAACAGGGCTTCGGCGATGCCGGGCGCGACCACCGCGAGCGAGGTGTTCTTCGAGGCCGCGATCGACTGGAAGCTCGTCATGATGCCCCAGACCGTGCCGAACAGGCCGATGAACGGCCCGGCCGAGCCCACGGTCGCCAGCACCAAGAGCCGCCGTTCCAGGCGCTCGACCTCGCGCGCAATCGTCACATCCATGACCTTCTCGATGCGCATCTGCAACCCGGCAAACGAGCGCGCCTGGGTTTCGAAGCTGCGCTTCCATTCGCGCATCGCCGCGACGAACAGCGCCGCCATGGAATGGCTCGGCCGCGCCGAGAGCGTGCGATAGAGCTCTTCGAGCGACTGACCCGACCAGAAGGTTTTTTCGAAGCGGTCCATGGCGTGCCGCGTCCGGGCGTAGAGCACGGTCTTGTCGATGGCGATCGCCCACACCCAGATCGAGGCGATCAAGAGCCCGAGCATCACCGCCTTGACGATGATGTGGGCGGACCAGAACAAGCCGAAGATCGACAGGTCGGAGGACGTGAGCGGCAGTACCGACTGCGCGACTTCGGCGGAGTTCATATCTCAAGTCCTCTCGGCTGACCGGCTCATTGCGAGGGGCGGTGCCGTCCGCGGGACCATGGCGGCAAGCCGAGCAGCATCGCGCGCGATGCATCGCTCGAGATCCTGAGAATTCGCGAAGTCGTAGGCCGTCCGTCCGCCGGTACGACCCCCGAATTCGGCGCCAAATTTGTCCAAACTAGGGCACCTGCCCGTCCTTCCCGGTCTAGCAGGCCCCATTGCGGTTAAAGCTGCGTTACCGCAGGGGAGCGGCGGTATCGGAGGCCCGTTCGCGATCGGCCTGCATGGCGATGCGCAACGGCTTGGGGATGGGCCTGGCCCGGCCGCCGGCCACGAAGGCTACGCGCACATGCGCTTCGACCAGGACCTCGCCCTCCCGGGTCACACGTTGCAGCACGGTCACCGAGGCGCCCTTCACGTCCTCGGGCGCGGTCACGATCTCGAGCACGTCGTCCATGCGCGCGGGCTTGCGGTAGTCGATGCGCATCGTGCGCACCACGAAGCCGAAGCCCGGAGCCTCGCCGGCGGCTTGCGCGAACAAGTCGGAGTGATCGGCGCCGATCCGGCGCATGTACTCGGTGCGGCCGCGCTCCATGAAGCGCAGGAAGCTGGCGTGATAGACGATACCGGTGAAGTCGGTGTCCTCATAATAGACCCGGACCGGCAGCACGTGCCGCCCGCCGCGCATCTCGCCGCCGAGCTGCGGCCATTTCTCCCCGTTGGGGAGAGGGTCGGGGTGAGGGGGACGGATCGGAATTGCAGCTCCCCCTCACCCGGCTCGCGCTTGCAGCGCGAGCCGACCCCGGATCGAGTCCGGGGCAGGCTCTCTCCCCGCCGGAGAGAGGTGAAGAAAGAATCGCTGCTCTTCATTCATCCTCCGCTCCCTCCTCGAACAGCTGAAATTGCCCGGGATCGCGCGCGGGCTCGGCGAGCCCGAGGTGCCGGAACGCGTGCGAGGTCAACAGCCGGCCGCGCGGGGTACGCTGCAAAAATCCGCGCTGGATCAGGAACGGCTCGATGATGTCCTCGATCGCGTCGCGCGGCTCGGAGAGCGCCGCCGCGAGCGTGTCGACCCCGACCGGTCCGCCGCCGTGATGCACGGCGATCGTGGTGAGATACCGGCGGTCCATGGCGTCGAGGCCGGCCAAATCGACTTCGAGGGCGACGAGCGCCCGGTCGGCGGCGGGCCGGTCGATCCCGCGGCTGCCGGCAACGGAAGCGAAATCGCGCACGCGCCGCAACAATCGTCCGGCAATCCGCGGCGTGCCCCGTGCGCGCCGCGCGATTTCGTTGGCGCCGTCGGCCGTGATCTCGATGCCGAGCACGCGGGCGCCGCGGTTGACGATCAGCTCGAGCTCGGCCTCGGTATAGAAATTGAGGCGGATCGGAATGCCGAACCGATCGCGCAGCGGCGTGGTCAACAGTCCCGCGCGCGTCGTGGCGCCGATCAGCGTGAAACGGGCGAGATCGATCTTCACCGAGCGCGCCGCCGGGCCTTCGCCGATGATCAGATCGAGCTGGAAATCCTCCATCGCCGGGTAGAGGATTTCCTCGATCGCCGGGCTGAGCCGGTGGATCTCGTCGATGAACAGCACGTCTCGGTCCTCGAGATTGGTCAGGAGCGCGGCAAGATCGCCCGCCTTGGCGATCACCGGGCCGGAGGTGGCGCGGAAATTCACCCCGAGCTCGCGCGCGACGATTTGCGCCAGCGTGGTCTTGCCGAGACCGGGGGGACCGACGAACAGCACGTGATCGAGGGCTTCCCGGCGGCTTTTCGCCGCTGCGATGAACACTTCGAGATTGGATCGCGCCTGGGCCTGCCCGATGAACTCGTCGAGCCGCTGCGGCCGCAGCGGCGCCTCCGCGACGTCTTCCTCGCGGCGCTCCGCGGTGAGGAGGCGGCGCGGCGTGATCATGTGGAACGCCCCGCAAATGGCTGCAGACGAGCCCCAAGCGACTCCCTCCCCCGCTTGCGGGGGAGGGATGGGGAGCGGGAATGGCGTTTTCGCTGAGCGCCGATGCCCCCTCCCGCCTCGCGCGCTCGGCGCGCGAGGCGACCTCCCCCGCAAGCGGGGGAGGTGATCGGAGTGAATGGCTCTCTCACCGCGAAAGCTCCCTTAGCCCGAGGCGTATCAGGCTCGCGGCATCCGTTGCCTCGCCGGCGCTCTGGGCCGCCACGGCAATGGCCGCCGCCGCCTGCGGCTGGCCATAGCCCAGATTGACCAGCGCCGAGATGGCATCGGCGACGGGCTGCGGCGCGCGCCGCTCCTCGATCGCGCCGGAGAGCCGGATCACCGCGGGATCGACCGTCGCATAGGCGGGCGCCTTGTCTTTGAGCTCGGTGACGATGCGTTCGGCCACCTTCTGGCCCACCCCGGGCGAGCGGGCGATCATCGCCTTGTCGCGCAACGCGATGGCGCTCGCTAGATCCGCGGGCGCGAGCGTGCCCAGCACCGAGAGCGCGACCTTGGTGCCGACCCCTTGCACGGTCTGCAGCAGCCGGAACCATTCCCGCTCGACCGGGGTGAGAAAGCCGAACAGCCGGATCTGGTCCTCGCGCACGTGGGTCTCGATCGCGAGCACGACCGGATCCTTGGGCGCCGGCAGCGCCTGCAGGGTGCGGGCCGAACAATGCACGACGTAGCCCACCCCGCCCACGTCGACGATGATGAAATCCTCGCCGTAGCTGTCGAGCGTGCCGGTCAGCTTGCCGATCATGGGAGAGGCTCCGGTTTGACGGCGATGCTAGCGGATTCGCCGGCTTTCGCCTGCCGCCCCTTGGGCCCCGGTTCGTGCCGAACGCGCAACGGCGCGTTGCTGCGGTGATGCGCATGGGTCACCGCGATGGCGAGCGCATCCGCGGCGTCCTCGGTCTCAGGCTCGGCTTTCGGCAGCAGCACGCCGATCATCATCCGGATTTGCGCCTTGTCGGCATGGCCGGCGCCCACGATGGTTTTTTTCACGAGATTTGGCGCGTATTCGGCAACCGAGAGCCCGGCCTGGGCGGCGGCGAGCAGAGCGACCCCGCGGGCTTGCCCAAGCTTGAGCGTCGCAGCGGCATCCTTGTTGACGAAGGTCGCCTCGGCGGCCGCTTCCTGCGGCACGAATTGCGCGATCACCCGCGCAAGCCCCGCGTGGATCGCCGCCAGCCGGGCGGCCAAGGGCTCCCGATCATTGGTTTCGACGCGGCCGCAGCCGAGAAAGGCGAGCCGATTGCCAGAAATCTCGACGACCCCCCAGCCGGTGCGGCGGAGGCCCGGATCGATGCCGAGGATGCGAATCGCGCGTGCGCCCACGCGCTTTGATACCGCCGCGCCCGCGGCGCGCCTAGCGCAGGGTGCGGTTTGTCACCGGACGACCCCGCACCGTCATCCTGAGGTGCTGGCCCGCTGCACCGCCAATCGACCTGCTTCATCCTCATGCCGGGCCAGCCTCGAAGGAGGACGGCGCGCCGGGGCCGGCCGGCCTTCGAGGCTCGCTCCGCACCTCAGGGTGACGGCCGGCGCGCGGACTACGCGCCCACCTTGGCCATCAGCGCGTCGGAGACCTCGAAATTGGCAAAGACGTTCTGCACGTCGTCGCGGTCCTCGAGCGTCTCGATCAGGCGCAGCAGCTTTTCGCCCTGCTCGTCGTCGAGCCCGATCGTGCTCTGCGGCTTCCACACCAACGCGGCCTTGCGCGGCTCGCCGAACTTCGCCTCCAGCGCCCGGGCGACCTCGCGCAGCCTCTCCTGCCCGACGTAAACCTCGTGACCGGAGCCGGTCGACGCCACGTCGTCGGCGCCGGCTTCGATCGCCGCATCGAGCATGTCGTCCTCGCTCGCGACGTTGGCGTCGAACTCGACGACGCCGACGCGGTCGAACAGGAACGCCACCGCTCCGGTCTCGGCGAGATGCCCGCCGCTTTTCGAGAACGCGGAGCGCACGTCCGAGGCGGTGCGGTTGCGGTTGTCGGTGAGCACCTCGACGATGATCGCCACCCCGCCGGGCCCGTAGCCCTCGTAGCGGATATCCTCGTAAGTGTCGGCGTCGCCGCCCTGGGCTTTCTTGATCGCGCGCTCGATGTTGTCTTTCGGCATGTTCTCGGCGCGCGCGGCCAGAATGGCGGCGCGCAGCCGCGGGTTCATGTTCGCATCGGGGACGCCTAGCTTCGCCGCCACCGTGATCTCGCGGGCGAGCTTGGAGAACAGTTTGGAGCGCGCCGCATCCTGGCGCCCCTTCCGGTGCATGATGTTCTTGAACTGGGAATGTCCTGCCATCTTGTGTTCCGCGATTCATGGCGCCTCGGCGAATGGGATCGAGCAGCGCGCCTTGGTGACCGGACGATTGGATCGATTTATCCCGGCATCGACGCGATGGGCCAGGTCCGGACGGGGCGGCACATCATTGGCGTGCGCGCCGAAAGACCGGGACGGAGGCGCGCCTACTTGCCGTCGTTCCAGATATCGGCCGCGAGCTTCCAGTCTTGTCCGACTTTCTCCCACACCACGACATACTTGCCGGTGACCTCCTGCGGCGTCGGCCCCTTGGTCTTCAGGCTGAAGGTCCCGATCTCGCGCGCCGCGGAGGGCCCCAACGGCTTGACGTCGAGGGTCGTGACTTTCGGATCGCCGACTTGCTCCGCCATGCTTTTCCACATTGCGCCGATCGCAGCTCTGCCTTTCACCATGCCGGAACCGGGCGGAAATGCGGTCGCGTCATCGGTGTAGAGGGAGGCTACGCCGGCGAAATCGCCTTTGTTGAAGAATTCCATCCATTTGGCGTTGACCGCCTCGATCTCGGCCTTCTGGGCGATTGCCGGCGTGATGAGTCCCGCCAAGAACGCAATCACCAAGGCAATCCTGCGCATGATCAGCTCCGCACCGTGTCTTCGATTTCGAAATGCTCCCCGATTGCCTCACGACACGTGTCACAATGGCAGCGGCGAGATGTAGCCGCATCAATTATAGGGCGTCGAGCGGGTAAAATCCAACAACCTAGCCCCAGAACCCGGGCTTCGCCTCCTCGAGCCGCCCGCCCAACCGCACCGCACCCACCCGGGTCGCCAGCCCTGTGCGATCGTCGGTCTCCACCGCAAGCCCGCACAGCGTCGCCGCGCCCAGCGCCGGCTCGAACTTGGCGGACGGGATCCGGCGCAGGAAACGCTGCAGCGGCTCCTGTTTGTTCATGCCGATCACGGAATGGTAGTCGCCGGTCATGCCGACGTCGGAAATGAACGCGGTGCCTCGCGGAAGGATCTGATGATCGGCGGTCGGCGCATGGGTGTGGGTGCCGATCACCACGCTCGCGCGCCCGTCGACGAAATACCCCATGGCCTGCTTTTCGCTGGTGGCCTCCGCATGCAGGTCGATCACGATTGCGTCCGCGCCGCTCCTCAGCGGACACGCCGCCAGCTCCTTGTCGATCGCGGCGAATGGATCGTCGAGCGGATCCATGAAGATGCGGCCCAGCGCATTGACGACGAGAACCCGCGCGCCGTTTTTCGCTTCGAGGAGCGCGGCGCCGCGGCCGGGCGTACCGGCCGGATAATTGATCGGACGAACCAGGCGCTCTGCCCGCTCGATGAACACCAGCGCCTCGCGCTGGTCCCAGGCGTGATTGCCGAGCGTGACGGCATCGGCGCCGGCATCGACCAGCTCATGGTAGATGGGCTCGGTGATGCCGAAGCCGCCGGCGGCGTTCTCGCCGTTGATGATCACGCAATCGAGCTTCCAGTCGCTCACCAGGGCCGGCAAGCGCTCGCTCACGATGTTCCGCCCGCTGCGCCCGACCACGTCGCCGACGAACAGGATGCGCATTGCGTTCAAGTCCCGCGGCAGTCGATGACCTCGCGCTCGGTTAGCACGAGATCGAGCCTGGCGTCGCGCGGGGTCGCCGGCACGCGCGCGATCTCCTGCGCGGCGTAGGCGAGCCCGACGGCGGTCACGGGTTTTGCCGCGCGCAGATGCTGCAGCGTGAGATCGTAATAGCCGGCCCCATAGCCGATGCGGTGGCCGCTGCGATCGAACGCGGCGAGCGGCACGATCAGCACGTCGGGGAGGACTTCGGGCGCATCGGGCAGCGGCTCGCGGATGCCCCACACGCCCGAGCCGAGCGCCGCACCGAACGACCACGCGCGGAACACCAAGGGACGGCCGCGTCCGACCACGACGGGCAGCGCGAGTTTCGCGCCCCCATCGGCGAGCCGCCGCAGCAGCGGCACCGGATTGATCTCGCTGCGCAACGGAAAAAAGCCGGACACGCAGGCGCCGTCCGGGACCGCAACGGGAAACGGCCGCACGGCCACGCGCTCGGCCGCCTCGGCCCGCACCGCGGCCGGAATGGCATCCCGGCGCGCGAGCGCATCGCGCCGCAGCTCCGCCTTGCCAGATTCGCGCGGCGCGGGGGGAATCATGGGATTTGCGGGAAAATCCTCCCGAGAGGAGATGAAGGTGCGGAGCCGCGCTGGCCGTCGGAGCGTTCGATCCCGGGTACCTACAACGTAGGTGGGCGCCGTATGTCCGAGCCCACGGGCCCGGCCAGGGACAGCTCCCTTCAGGATCGATAAGGCCCCGGGGATTGCGTCTCCGACGCACCCCGCAGCCCCGCTCCGGCAATCTAATGCGGACAGAGCCGGCCCGCCAGCTATCCGGAAGTCCTCAACCGACAGCGATTTCCTCGCCCAGGCCCTGGTTGAGACTCTTGGTGACCCGTTCGATGCGCTCGGCGGCGGAGTTGAGCGCGGCCGCGACCGCCGCCTGCGTCGCTTTGGAGCGTTCCGCCGAGACCGCCCCCGCGTCATGCATCCCGGCGAGCTGCTCTTCGAGCTGGCGCATGCGCTTGCCGGCCTCGACCAGCTCGTCGGCCACCGTGATCGCCGCCATGACGACGAGCCGCATATCGCCGATTTCCCCGAAGCGGCCGTGCAGCTCCTCGATGCGCAGGTCGAGATCCTTCGCCAGCCGCAGCAAGTGCGCTTCCTGGCCGTCCTCGCATGCCATGCGGTACTGACGGCCGTTGATGGTGACGCTGACGTGAGCCATGGAACGCTCCGCGCTGCCGGCCGAGGCGATGGAAGGAGTGTTCGGGTCGCTGCCGGCCATTGTCAACGATCGTGAGACTCGAGCACCGAACGGATGCCCTCGATGGCGAGGTCGAGCCGGCGCGCGATCTCCCGGTTGGTGGCTTCGAGCTGGCGGCGTCGGGCAGCCTCGGCATCGAGCTCCTCCGCGAGCTTGGAGCGATCGGCGCCGAGCGCCTGGATCTGCGCGGCTAAGGATTGCACGCCGCGGTCGGCGTCGCGCCGGCGCTCGGCTGCGGCTTCCAAGGCATCGAGCGCAGCGATCAGCCGGCCCGTTGCCGCCTCGACCGAGCCGACGTCGATCGCGGCCGGCTCATCGCCTTTCGGCATCGCGTGTGGCGCGCCCATCCTGCCGCTCTCCCCGATCCGCCCGGCGTCTCGCGCGTTTGCCGCGCGCATTGTGGGCGTCCGCATCCCGGGACCGGCGTTGCATTGCGCCGGGCCGTCGATCATCCCCATAATCGCATTCTGTGGATTTGTTGCGATCGGCTCAAGAGCGCCAAGCACTTACGCGCAGAAATTCGCGCCTCAGTTTCGCCCTGATTGCGTTGACTCGACCCCCTTCCGTGCTATCAGTCCGCCGCAAGGGACGGCGGGGAGCTTCATTGCCAGTCCGGGCGCGATCGCGTCCGGGAGATTTCCTTTGAGCGAGCCAGTTTGGCGTTGACCGCGGCGAGTGGAGAGCCGGGGGGTTCCCGCGTTGCCGACCCGACAAGGACGCCGATGATTCCGCGCGCGCAACACGACCGCATGGCGAACGCCATTCGCGCCCTCGCCATGGATGCGGTCGAAACCGCCAAGTCCGGCCATCCCGGATTGCCGATGGGCGCCGCCGATGTGGCAACCGTCCTGTTCACCCGATTCTTGCGATTCGACCCGGCCGATCCTGCCTGGCCCGATCGCGACCGTTTCGTGCTCTCGGCCGGCCACGGCTCGATGCTGATCTATGCGGTGCTGCACCTTCTCGGCGTCGAGGCGATGACCATCGAAGAGATCAAGCGGTTCCGACAGCTTGGGTCGATCACGCCCGGGCATCCGGAGCACGGCCACACGCCAGGCATCGAGACCACGACCGGACCGCTCGGCCAGGGGCTCGCCAATGCGGTCGGCATGGCGATCGCCGAACGGCATCTTGCGACCGTGTTCGGCCCACAGGTCGTCGACCATCGCACCTACGTGCTCGCTTCCGACGGCGATCTCATGGAGGGCATCAGCCAGGAGGCGATCGCGCTCGCCGGGCACCTGAAGCTCGGCAAGCTGATCGTGTTCCACGACGACAACGGCATCTCGATCGACGGGCCGCTGCAGCTTGCGGATTCCGTCGATCAGGTGCGGCGCTTCGAAGCCGCCGGCTGGAACGCGAGCCGCATCGATGGTCATGATCCGGACGCGATCGCGGCGGCGATCGAAGCGGCCTGGCGTTCCGACCGGCCGACGCTCATCGCTTGCCGCACGCTGATCGGGTTCGGCGCGCCGACCAAGGCCGGCACGGAAAAGAGCCATGGCGCGCCGCTGGGCGCCGAGGAGGTCGCGGCGGCGCGTCAGCGGCTCGGCTGGAGCCATCCGCCGTTCGAAATTCCCGCGGACGTGCGCGAGCAATGGCGAAAAGCCGCAGCGCGGTCGCGATCCGTGCGGGAGGCGTGGACCGAACGGCTGCGGGCGCTCGCCCCGGAGCTTCGCCAAGAATTCGAGCGCAGGATGCGCGGCGAGCTTCCCGTGAGCGCGCTTGGCTTGGCCGTGCAAGCCGTCAAGCAGCAGCTTGCCGCCGCGCCGCAGGAGATGGCGACCCGCAAGGCTTCCGAGATCGCGCTCGAGGCACTCGTTCCCGCGGTGCCCGAGCTCATCGGCGGCTCGGCGGATCTGACCGGCTCCAACAACACGCGGATCAAGGGCATGAAGCCGATCGCGGCCGCGGATTTCTCCGGCCGCTTCCTGCATTACGGCGTGCGCGAGCACGCCATGGCGGCGGCCATGAACGGCATGGCGCTGCACGGCGGGCTGCTGCCCTATTCCGGGACGTTCCTGGTGTTCTCCGACTATTGCCGTCCGGCGATCCGGCTCGGCGCGATCATGGGCCAGCGGGTGATCCACGTGATGACCCACGATTCGATCGGGGTCGGCGAGGACGGGCCGACCCACGAACCGGTCGAGCATCTGGCGGCCTTGCGGGCGATCCCGAACGTGCTGGTGTTCCGCCCCTGCGATGCCGTCGAGACCATCGAATGCTGGCAGCTCGCGCTCGAAGCCCGCAGCCCGAGCGTGCTCGCGCTCACCCGCCAGAACCTGCCGCAGCTGCGGCGCGACCTTTGGAACGACAATCGCTGTCGCGACGGCGCCTACGAACTGATCTCCTCGGCCGACGGCCGCGCCCAGGTGTCGCTGTTCGCTTCCGGGTCCGAGGTCGCGATCGCGGTCGAGGCGCGCGAGCTGCTCATCAAGCGCGGCTGCTCGGCCCGGGTGGTCTCGGTCCCCTGTTTCGAATTGTTCCTGGCGTCGCCCCCACACGTGCGGCAATCGGTCATCGGGGATGCGCCGTTGCGCATCGCGGTCGAGGCGGCGGTGCGCCAGGGATGGGACGCGATCATCGGCAGCGACGGCCTCTTCATCGGCATGGCGGGCTTCGGTGCGAGCGCGCCCTACAAGGATCTCTATCGCCGGTTCGGCATCACTGCCCAGGCGGTCGCCGAGGCGGCGCTGGGCAAGCTGGCCCATTGAGGCGCGGAACCCGGATTGGCGGCTGCGACTTCCCAATCGTCCGGCCCGGGCCTATTTAGGCGGCACCGGCTACCACCGCCGCCCTAGCATTGAACGAATAGGGAGCTCGAAATGTCCGTCCGCGTCGCCATCAACGGGTTCGGCCGCATCGGCCGCAACGTGCTGCGCGCCCTGGCCGAAGCCGGTCGCAACGATATGGAAGTCGTGGCCATCAACGATCTCGCTCCGGTCGAGACCAACGCGCATCTGTTACGGTTCGATTCCATTCACGGCCGCTTTCCCGGCCAGGTCAAGGTCGAGGGCGACAGCATCGACTGCGGCACCGGAAAGATCAAAGTCACGGCGATCAAGAATCCCGGCGAGCTGCCGTGGAAGACGCTCGGCGTCGACATTGCGCTGGAGTGCACCGGCATTTTCACCTCCAAGGAAAAGGCCTCGGTGCACCTGCAGGCAGGCGCCAAGCGCGTGCTCGTCTCCTCGCCGTCGGACGGCGCCGATCTGACCGTCGTCTACGGCGTCAATCACGACAAGCTGACGAAGCAGCACCTCGTGGTTTCCAACGCCTCCTGCACCACCAATTGCCTGGCTCCCGTCGCGAAAGTGCTGCACGACGCGGTCGGGATCGAGAAGGGATTCATGACGACGGTGCACGCCTATACCAACGACCAGCCGAGCCTCGATCAGGTCCACAAGGATCTCTACCGCGCACGCGCCGCGGCGCTTTCCATGATCCCGACCTCCACGGGGGCGGCCAAGGCCGTCGGCTTGGTGCTGCCCGAGCTCGCCGGCAAGCTCGACGGCGTCGCCATCCGGGTTCCGGTCGCCAACGTCTCGGCGATCGATTTCAAGTTCGTGGCCAAGCGCAAGACTTCGAAGGACGAGATCAACGCCGCGGTCACCCGCGCGGCCGAACAGCAGCTCAAGGGCATTCTGACCTATACCGACCAGAAGAACGTCTCGATCGACTTCAATCACGACCCGCACTCGGCGATCTTCCACATGGACCAGACCAAGGTGATGGACGGCACGCTGGTGCGGGTGATGGCCTGGTACGACAACGAATGGGGGTTCTCGAACCGCATGGTCGACACCGCCGTCGCCATGGGCAAGGTGATCTGACCGGCCGGATCGTGAGCCATGGCCGCGGTCCGCACCCTCGATGAGGCCGACGTCAGGGGCAAGCGGGTTCTGCTGCGCGTCGATCTCAACGTTCCCCTCGAGGACGGCAAAGTCCGCGATCTCACCCGGATCGAGCGGGTGGCGCCGACCATCCGCGAGATCGCGGAGAAGGGCGGCAAGGTGATCTTGCTCTCGCACTTGGGCCGGCCGAAGGGGCCGGATCCGAAGCAATCCCTCAGACCCGTTGCGGCCGCCGCGGCGGAGGTGCTCGGCCGGCCGGTCGCCTTCGCGGAGGACTGCGTCGGTGCCAAGGCCGAAGCAGCGGTCGCCGCGCTGCGGCCCGGCGACATTCTCTGTTTGGAGAATACCCGCTTCCACAAGGGCGAGGAGAGCAACGATCCGAATTTCGTCGCCGCGCTCGCGGCGCTCGGCGATCTCTGGGTCAACGACGCGTTCTCGGCCGCGCACCGCGCGCATGCATCGACCGAAGGATTAGGTCACCGGCTCCCGGCTTACGCCGGACGCGCCATGCAGGCCGAGCTCGAGGCTCTGGAAAGGGCCCTGGAGCATCCCGCGCACCCGGTGATGGCGATCGTCGGCGGGGCCAAAGTCTCGACCAAGCTCGATCTGTTGGGCAATCTGATCGCCAAGGTCGACATCCTGGCGATCGGCGGCGGCATGGCCAACACGTTCCTGGCCGCGCAAGGCCGGCGCATCGGCAAATCGCTCGCCGAGCACGATCTCGTTGCGACCGCACGCGAGATCGTGGCGGCAGCCGATGCCAAGGGGCGCGAGATCCTGCTTCCGACCGACGCCGTGGTGGCGCGCAAGCTCGAGCCGCATACGCCCTCGAGGGTGGTCGCTGTCGACGCGGTCGGCGAGGAGGAAATGATCCTCGATCTGGGACCGCGCAGCGTGGAGCACGTGATCTCGGCGCTCGCCCGATCGAAAACCTTGCTGTGGAACGGACCGGTCGGAGCCTTCGAGATCGAGCCGTTCGACGACGCCACGATCGAGATCGCGGAGGCTGCAGCCGAGCTCACCGTGGCCGGCAAGCTCGTTTCGGTGGCGGGCGGCGGCGATACCGTCGCGGCGCTCAATGGCGCGGGGGTAACCGGCCGGTTCAGCTACGTTTCGACCGCCGGCGGCGCTTTCCTCGAATGGCTCGAGGGCAAAGCCCTGCCGGGCGTGGAAGTCTTGAAACCCAAGCAGCGGTGATGATCTTGAGGGCAGGGCACCCACCCTGCCGCCGAGGTCGACAACAATGGAGGGTCCGATGAACCTCGCTGAGCTCAACAAAATAGCCGAAGCCATGATCACGCCCGGCAAGGGCATTCTGGCGGCGGACGAGTCCACCGGCACGATCAAGAAGCGGTTCGATTCGATCGGGGTGGATTCCACCGCGGACACGCGCCGCGATTACCGCGAGCTGCTGTTCCGCTCGACCGACGCCATGTCGAAATACATCTCGGGCGTCATTCTCTATGACGAGACCATCCGCCAGACCGCCAAGGACGGCACGCCCTTGGTCAAGCTGATCGAGCAGGCCGGCTCCATTCCCGGCATCAAGGTCGACAAGGGCACCAAGCCGCTGCCGTTCTATCCCGGCGAAGTCATCACCGAGGGCCTCGACGGCCTGCGCGAACGGCTCACGGAATATCGCGGGCTCGGCGCCCGTTTCGCCAAGTGGCGCGCCGTGATCGACATCGGTGCCGGCATTCCCAGCTACGCATGCATCCATGCCAATGCCCATGCGCTCGCGCGCTATGCAGCCTTGTGCCAGGACGAAGACATCGTGCCGATCGTCGAGCCCGAGGTGCTGATGGACGGCGGCCACGACATCGACCGCTGCGCGCAGATCACCCAATGGGTGCTCAAGACGGTGTACGAGGAGCTCTATCTTGCGCGCGTTCAGCTCGAAGGCACCGTGCTCAAGCCGAACATGGTCGTGCCCGGCAAAAAGTCCGCCAAGCGCGCGTCGGTCGAGGAAGTCGCCGAAAGAACCATCCGCGTGCTCAAGAACTGCGTGCCCCCCGCCGTGCCCGGGATCGCGTTCCTGTCCGGCGGCCAGTCCGAGGAGGAGGCGACCGCCCATCTCGACGCCATGAACAAGCTCGATAACGTGCCGTGGAAGCTCACGTTCTCGTACGGCCGCGCGCTGCAGGCGGCGCCCCAGAAGGCCTGGTCCGGCAAGAACCAGAACGTGGCGGCGGCGCAGCGCGCGTTTGCGCATCGCGCGCGGATGAACGGTCTGGCAACGCTGGGGCAATGGAAGCAGGAGCTCGAGAAGCGCGCGGCATGATCGCTTTGCTGCGCGCGAGGGCGGCGGCGTTCGACGGATCACCATGGCACCGCGACGCCAAAGCGCGCCTGTAGGGCGCCCGCCGACGCGACTCTATCTGATCACGCCGCCGATCGAGGATGCGCGCCTGTTTGCGCCCGATCTTGAATCCGCGCTGGAGGCCGCCGATGTTGCCGCCGTGCTGCTGCGGTTCGCCGGCTCGCAGGAGGAGCAGGATCTGCGTGAGCCGGTCGCGAGGCTCGCCCCTCTCATCCAGACTCGAGGCGTGGCCCTGCTGCTCGACGGCAGACCGCAGCTCGCCCGTCGTTTGGACGCCGATGGCGCGCATCTGACCGGGGCGGATGCGCTCGAGCGCGCGGTCGACAGCTTGAAGCCGGAGCGAATTGCGGGTGTCGGCGGGCTGAAAACGCGGCATGATGCCATGACCGCGGCCGAATCGGGTGCCGATTACGTAATGTTCGGCGAACCGGACGCGGCCGGCAGGCGGCCGCCGTTCCCGGCCATCATCGAGCGCGTTGCGTGGTGGGCGGAGTTGTTCGAGCCCACTTGCGTCGGTTATGCCGGAAGCTTCGAGGAGGTCGGCGGGCTCGCCGCTGCGGGCGCCGATTTCGTCGCGCTGGGCGATCTGGTGTGGGCCGGCGGGGTCGCGGCGGCGGTCAGAATTGCTGCGGCCGCGATGAAGCCGGTGGAGGGGCTGGAATGACGAAGGCTTGGCAGGGCTCGGTGCTCGCGGCGATGTTCTCGCTGGCGGCACCCGCCTGGGCCCAGGCCCCGATCCAGATCGTTCCGCCGGCCGCGCAAACTCCGCCGCTGAAGCCAGCGCATCGCCCTGCCCCGGCCAAACCCGCAAAACCTGCGGCCGAGCGGCCGGGCCCTCCTGCCCCGGCAAAGCCCAAGCCGCAACCGAGCACGAGCAAGAGCATCGCCCTGCCCTATACGGCCCCCGGGGGTGGCGCAGCCGAACCGGACCTCGCCTACGCGGCCTACGACGGCGGCAAATATCTCACCGCGTTCGCCGAAGCCACGCGCCGGGTCAACGACAAGGGCGACCCGAAGGCGATGACGCTCCTGGGCGAGCTCTATGCCAATGGGTTCGGGGTTGCCAAAGACGATCAGAAGGCGGTGGCATGGTATTCGCTGGCGGTCGACCGGGGCGATCGCGAGGCGATGTTCGAGCTTGCCATGCTGCGGCTGGCCGGTCGCGGCGGACCGCGCGACCGGGATACGGCCGCGGCGCTGCTCGAACGCTCGGCGCAGCTCGGCCACGTCGCCGCATCCTACAATCTGGCGCTGCTGTATTTGGAAGGCCAGCAGTTCGATCGCGATTTCGCAAAAGCCGCGGAATTGCTGCGCGGCGCCGCGGACGCCGGCAATCCCGACGCGCAATATGCGTTGGCGACGCTCTACAAGGAAGGCCGCGGCGTGCCCAAGGATGCGGGCGAGGCCGCGCGACTGCTCGGCACCGCGGCCCGCGCCGGCAACCTCGACGCCGAAGTCGAATATGCCATTGCTCTGTTCAACGGGACCGGGATCGCCAAGGATGAAGCCGGCGCGGTAGGCTGGTTTCGCAGGGCGGCGCGGCAGGGCAGTCCGATCGCGCAAAACCGGCTCGCCCGCATCCTGGCGGCGGGCCGCGGCGCCCCGGCCGATCCGGTCGGAGCCACCAAATGGCACCTGATCGCCAAAGCGGCGGGCGAGAGCGACCCCTGGCTCGATTCCTTCGTCGGGAATTTGAAGCCCGCGGAGCGCGAAGCGGGCGAGAAAGCCGCCAAGCCTTGGCTCACGAGCCTGCCGCCGCGAACCTAAGCCCGTCGTTCCGGGGCGCGGCCGTTCGGCGCGCGAACCCGGAACCCACGAACACAGACCGGCGAAATCTGGTACTGACGGTGGCTAGGGATCCCGGGTTCCTCGCGGAGCCTGCCCCGGACCACGATCCGGGGCTCGGCCCCGGGATGACGACGTTTGGGTATTGCCGCCTCTCCGTTGCTGAAATCATGGTGCAATCCGCGCTTCTCAACGTCATGGTCAGGGCTGCGCACAAGGCGGCGCGCGGCCTCAAACGCGACTTCGGGGAGGTCGAACGGCTGCAGGTCTCGTTGAAGGGGCCGGGAAATTTTGTCACGGCGGCGGATCACCGTGCCGAGGAAGTTCTGCGTACGGAGCTTGCCAAGGCGCGCCCCGGCTACGGCTTTCTCGGCGAGGAGGGCGGGCGGACCGAGGGCACCGACAGGACTCATACCTGGATCGTCGACCCGCTCGACGGCACTACCAATTTTCTCCACGGCATTCCGCAGTTCGCGATCGCCATCGCGCTGGCGCGCGAGGGCACCATCGTTGCCGGGCTCGTCTACAATCCGGCAACGGACGAGCTTTACACCGCGGAGCGCGGCAAAGGCGCATTCATGAACGATCGGCGCCTGCGGGTAGCGGCGCGCCGGCAGCTCGGCGACGCCGTCATCGCCTGCGGGCTGCCGCATCGCGGGCGCGGCGATCTTACGCAGTCCCGCAAGGAGATCGCGGCGGTACAGAGCCAAGTCTGTGGACTGCGGCGATTCGGATCGGCCACGCTCGATCTCGCCTGGGTGGCCGCGGGACGGTTCGACGGCTACTGGGAACGCAATCTTTCCCCATGGGACTTGGCTGCCGGGCTGCTGCTGGTGCGCGAGGCCGGCGGTTTCGTCACCGATCTCGACGGCGGCGAGGCCATGCTCGAGAAGGGCCATATCATTGCCGGAAACGAGAGCATGCATGGCTCCCTGCTGGAGCTGCTGAAGGGAGCCGCAAGCGGATGAAGCGCCCGGACTTCATCGCGGCCGACGGCGCAGCATTTCCTTTCCCTGCCGCCGTGCGATATTGAGGGCATCGAGTGACGTAAAGCTGCCATGGCACGAGATCTCGATCCCTTCAAACTTTCGTCCCCGCGCATCTTCCTGGTGCGCATGACGGTGTTCGTCATCCTCGGCGCCTTGCTCGTCGTCATTCTTTACAAGCAGATCTGGGCGGCCTTTCTGGCCAATCCAGGGCTCAACGCGCTCATCATCTGCGTGCTGCTGGTCGGCATCCTGATGGCGTACCGGCAGGTGATCCGGCTGTTTCCCGAGGTGGCCTGGGTCAACAGCTTTCGGCTGGCCGATCCGGGGCTGGCGCTGGCGCGCCCGCCCACGCTGCTGGCGCCCATGGCGTCGATCCTGGGCGAGCGCACCGCCGGGCGGATGGCGATCTCGCCGACCATCATGCGCAGCCTGCTGGATTCCATCGCGACCCGGCTCGACGAGTCGCGGGATCTCTCCCGCTACATGACCGGCCTGCTGATTTTCCTCGGGCTGCTCGGGACTTTCTGGGGCCTGATCGAGACGGTCGGCTCGGTCGGCAAGGTCATCGACGGGCTGAAAGTCGGCGGCGACGCCGGCCAGGTGTTCGACGCCCTGAAAGAGGGGTTGGCGGCGCCGCTCGGCGGCATGGGGATCTCGTTCTCGTCCTCGCTGTTCGGGCTCGCCGGCTCGCTGGTGCTGGGCTTCCTCGACCTGCAGACCAGCCAAGCACAGAACCGCTTCTACATCGACCTCGAGGACTGGCTCTCGACCACCGTGCGCGATCTCGGCACCGACCTCGCCGCCCGCCCCGAGAGCGCGGCGCACATGGGCGAGATCGGCGTGGCAATAGAGCGCCTCAAGGAGGCCATCGCCGACAGCGGGTCCGGCCGCGCCGCGACCGCGGCGATGGCGAGCCTCGCCGAGGCGATTCACGGTCTCGTCAATCACATGCGCACCGAGCAGCAGATGATCCGCGACTGGGCCGACGCCCAGGCGCACCAGCAGCGCGAGGTGCAGCGTCTGTTGGAGCGCATCGCCCGCGAAGACGTCCACAAGGTGTGAGCCATGGCGCTTGCCCGAACCCGCCGCGACCGCGGCGTCGATTATTGGCCCGGCTTCGTCGACGCGCTCTCGACGCTGGTGCTGGGCATCATCTTCCTGCTGTCGGTGTTCGTGGTCGTGCAATTCTTCCTGTCGCAGGAAGTGACCGGGAAGGACACGGCGCTGGCGCGCCTCAATGCGCAGATCGCGCAGCTCACCGAGCTGCTGTCGATGGAGAAGGCCGGCAAGGCCAATCTCGAGGACAGCCTTTCGGCGTTGCGGGCAGGCCTGGCGACGGCGGAGAGCGAGCGCGAGCGTTTCAAGGGCCTCTACGAAGGCATCGGGCCCGGCGCGGCCGCGGCGCAGGGCAAGGTCAACACGCTGACCAGCGAGCTCGACAGCCAGAAGCAGATCTCGGCGCGGGCGCTCTCCCAGGTCGAATTGCTCAACCAGCAGATCGCGGCGCTGCGGCGCCAGCTCTCGGCCATTGAGGAGGCGCTGCAGGCCTCGGAGAAGAAGGACAAGGAAGCGCAGGCGCGCATCGCCGACCTCGGCCAGCGGCTCAACGTGGCACTGGCCCAGCGCGTGCAGGAGCTATCCAAATACCGCTCGGAGTTCTTCGGCCGGCTGCGCGCGATCCTCGGTACCCGCCCCGACATCCGCGTGGTCGGCGACCGCTTCGTGTTCCAGTCGGAGATCCTGTTCGACAGCGGATCCGCGGCGCTCAAACCCGAGGGCCAGGCGGAAGTCGACAAGCTCGCCGGCGCGCTGATCGATCTCGAGAAGCAGATCCCGCCGGAGATTGCCTGGGTGCTGCGCATCGACGGTCACACCGACGTGCGCCCGATCGCAAGCTCGCAATTTCCCTCGAACTGGGAGCTTTCCGCGGCCCGGGCGATCTCGGTCGTGCAATATCTGATCAGTCGGGGCGTGCCGGCGCGCCGCCTCGTCGCCGCCGGATTCGGCGAGTTTCAGCCGCTCGACACCGATCCGACCGAGGAGGCGTTCCGCCGCAACCGCCGCATCGAGCTGAAACTGACGGAGCGATGAGCGCGCCTCTGCGGCTGCGGCCCTATGCGGCCGCGGACGAGGACGTTGCGATCGAGCTGTGGCGGCGCAGCTGGCAGCAGGCCTATCCGGACATCGATTTTTCCGCGCGGCTTTCGTGGTGGCGCGAGCGCTGGCGTAACGAGCTGGTGCCGAGCGCGAGCATCACGCTCGCCGAGCGCGCGGGCGCTGTTGCCGGCTTCGTCACCATCGATCCGAGCACCGGCTATCTCGACCAGATCGTCGTCGCGCCGGAGGCGTGGGGCGAAAAAATTGCCGAAGCGCTGCTCGCCGAAGCCAAGCGCATCTGCCCGCAGAAAATCGAGCTGCACGTCAACACCGACAACGCCCGCGCCATCCACTTCTACGAGAAGCACGGGTTCGCGGTCACGGGCGAGAGCCGCAATCCGCTCTCCGGCCGGCCGGTGTTCGCCATGCGATGGGAGCCGAACGACAGAGATCAGGCGACGCAGAACCGCTGAAGAATGGGATGAACAGGTGATCCGCCGTTCATTGACGTCGAGCGGCGTCCGTTACCCCATCTCGAACTGCAGCTTCGCCAGCCGCGCGTAGAGCCCGGAATCGGCGACGAGGCTCGCGTGGGTGCCCTCCTCGACGATGCGGCCTTCCTCCATCACCAGGATGCGGTCGCAGGAGAGCACCGTCGCCAGCCGATGCGCGATGACCAGCGTGGTGCGGCCCTGCATCAGCCGCTCGAGCGCCGCCTGCACCAGCGTCTCGCTCTCCGCGTCGAGCGCGGAGGTCGCCTCGTCGAGCAGCAGCAGCGGCGCATCGCGCAGGATCGCGCGGGCGATGGCGATGCGCTGGCGCTGCCCGCCCGACAACGTCACGCCGCGCTCGCCGATCTGGGTGTCGTAGCCCTGCGGCAGCCGCGCCACGAACTCGTCGGCGAGCGCGAGCTCGGCCGCGCGCCTGATTTCGGCGTCCGATGCCTCCGGCCGGCCGAACCTTATGTTGTCGGCGACCGAGGCCGCGAACACCACCACGTCCTGGGGCACCAGCGCGATGCGGCGGCGCAGCTCCTGGGGATCGGCGTCGCAGATTCTCACGCCGTCGAACAAGATCGCGCCCGCGACGGGGTCGTAGAACCGCAGCAGCAGATGAAAGATCGTGCTCTTGCCGGCGCCGGAAGGACCGACGATCGCCAGCTTCTCGCCGGGGTTGACGCGAAACGAGACGTCTTCGAGCACCACGCCGCGCTCGCGCGCCGGATAGACGAACCGCACGTGCTCGAATGCGATCTCGCCGCGCCCCGGCACCGGCAGCGCGACCGGGTTCGCCGGGCGCCGGATCACCGGCTCGATCGCCAGGATCTCCGCGATGCGTTCGGCGGCACCCGATGCGAGCGCGATCTCGCCCCACACCTGGCTGAGCTCGCTCAGCGCGCCGGCGGCAAACACGGTATAGAGCAGGAATTGGCCGAGCCGGCCGGCGCTGGTGCGCCCAGCGAGCACGTCCTGCGCGCCGATCCACAGGATCACGACGACGCTGGCGAACGCCAGGAAGATGACCACCGCGGTGAGCCCGGCGCGGGCCCGAGTCGACTGGCGGGCGGCCCGGAAGGCGTGGTCGACCGCGGCGGCGAACCGGGAATTCGCGAGCCGCTCGTTGGTGAATGCCTGCAGCGTGCGGGCGGCCCCGATCAGCTCGGCCGCGTAGGCCGAGGCGTCGGCGAGCCTGTCCTGCGCCTCGCGCGAGCGGCGGCGCACCGCGCGACCGAACGCCACGAGGGGGAGCACGATCACCGGAATGGCGCCCAGCACGAAGCCGGAAAGCCGCGGGCTCGTCACCACCATCATGACGGCGGCGCCCACGAACAGCATCAGGTTGCGCAGCGCGATCGACACCGAGGCGCCGACCGTGGCCTTGATCTGCGTGGTGTCGGCGGTGAGTCGCGAGATCACCTCGCCGGTCTTCGCCGTATCGAAGAACGCGGCCGATAGATCGGTCACGTGCGCGAACAGGTCCGAGCGCAGGTCGGCGACCACCCGCTCGCCGATGATGGTGACGAGGTAATAGCGCGCGGCGCTTGCCGCGGCGAGCACCGCCGCGATCGCGATCATGGCGGCGAAATATTGGTCGATCAGGCCGATGCGGTCGGCGGAGAAGCCGTAGTCGATCATGCGCCGCACCGCGAGCGGCACCGCAAGGGTCGCTGCCGCGGCGACGAGCAGCGCGGCAAGCGCGCCCACCACCTGCCAGCGGTAACGCAGCACGTAGCGCGTGAGCCCGAGGAGCGGCGCGAGGCGGGGCCGTTTGCGGGCCTCTTGCGGGGGCGCGGTGGCGGCTGGCGGGGCTGGCGCGACCGCCGCCGGGTCGAGCCCGCGTCCATCGCTGGGTGAGATCAAGTTCATGGCCTGCTCCTCGCCCCGAGAAGCGGCGCGGACGGTTCAGGAGCGGCGACCATGCCTTAGAAGCCGCGCCGCCTCAAATGCCCGATGGTCGCGGCTTGTCCGGCCATTTCCGGTGCGCTATAGAGCCCGCGAGTTCCCATCACCTCCCGCAATCGGCGGGCGTCAGGTCCGGCGCAACCAGCGAACGCTAGCAGCCATGAAGCGCGACATTCATCCCAATTATCACACCATCAAGGTGGTGATGACCGACGGCACCGAATTCGAGACGCGGAGCACCTGGGGCAAGCCGGGCGACACCATGCGGCTCGACATCGATTCCAAATCGCATCCGGCCTGGACCGGCGGCCAGCAGCATCTGATCGATCGTGGCGGCAGGCTGTCGCGATTCCAGAAGAAATTCTCCGGCTTCTTGAAGAAATAGCCCGCGTCCGCGCGCGGCATAGCCCGGCCGTCGTCCCGGGGCCCGAGCGGCCAGGCCCCTGGATCATGATGTCGTGCGCAGGCTCCGCGAGGGAACCATAACCGCCAGCGCGCAAAATTTTAGCGGTGTGCATAGGTTCCGGGTTCGCGCCGCACGCGCCCCGGGACGACAGCATAGAGAAATCTATCCGCGGCCGCGCTCGAACGCGGCCTTCAACAACCCCAATTGATGCTCGACCGGATTGGCGGCCGGCTTCTCGTCATCGGGCGAATGGATGGTCGCATCGAGCCGGCGGATGCGATCCTGCAGCCGCACCGAGCGCGCGATCAGCTCGCGCAGCGTTTTCGGCAACAGCGCAAGCGTCGCCTCGTCTCGCGGATCGCCGGCCGCGAGCTTGACCTTGGCCTTCTCGCGGCTCGCCTGCGCGAGCGACATCTCGCCCTCGTTCACGGCGCGGTGCAGCAGCAGCCAGGACGCGAGCTGCATCAGCCGGGTGGTCAGCCGCATGCTCTCGGTCGCATAGGCGAGCGCGGCGCCGCGCTCCAATTGCTTGGATTCGCTGCGGCCCGGGCCGTCGAGATAGGCCGCCGTCTCCTCGACCAGCGCCATCCCCTCCCGGAACAGCCCGGAGAACGCCTGCGAGCCCGCCAGCCTCTGCGCGAACCGCACAGGCTCCGCTTCGGCCTGATTGTCTGCCATGACGCACGCCTCACCTGCCCCAAAGAAATTCCATGCTGCGCTTCACCGGGGGGCCTGTCTAGGACCGAGCTGCAACACTCCCCGGGAACCTTGTGGCAAGATTCGGGCCGCAGCCGCTGCCCCGAAATGGCACAAGCGCTTGGCTCAGAGCCCTCGCCCGCCTCAGGCGGCAAAAAAAGAGCCGCCGTTGCCGGCGGCTCGAAGTGATAACAGGGAGGCGTCAAACAGAGTGGACAGGAGCCACTCGATGTCCAGAAGCTGGACGATGTCAGTAGTGAGCGAGAAAGCTTAACGACAGGTTAACCGAGTCGATAAATCTGCGGCGCCGCGTTTCAACGCTTGAAGAACTGATCGGCCGAGGTCCGCGACGCCCGCTTGGCCGCCATCGAGGCCTCCAGCCGCGCGATCTCGGCCTTGAGCGCCGCGACGCGCTCGGCGAGCTCCTCGACCGAAAGCAGCGAGAGGTCCTGCCCGATCTCGTGGACCGGCTTCTTCTTCGGGAGTTCGTCGTCGATGATCATGTCGACCTTGCCGAAAACGGCGCCCCGAGGTTGTCACCTTCCTCGCCGCCGATTACACAGGGGCGCTACCGCGCAATTTCGTGCCAGTTTGTTGAGGAAAGCCCTCGATGTCCACCGTGCCGTCCGAGATGACCGTCATCGCCGTCCGCGAGCCCGGCGGGCCCGACGTTCTGGTGCCGCAGACGCGCGCGGTGCCCGCCCCCGGTCCCGGCGAGATTCTGGTCAAGGTCGCCGCCGCCGGGGTAAACCGTCCCGACGTGATGCAGCGGCAGGGGCTGTATCCGCCGCCGCCGGGCGCCTCGGAGATTCCCGGGCTGGAGATCGGCGGCGAGGTGGTTGCGCTCGGCAAAGGCGCCACCCGCTTCAAGCCGGGCGACAAGGTCACGGCCCTGGTGGCGGGCGGCGGCTACGCGCAATTCTGCCCGGTGCACGAGAGCAATGCGCTGCCGGTGCCCGGCTCCCTGTCTCTGGTCGAGGCGGCGGCGATCCCGGAGACGTTTTTCACCGTCTGGCACAACGTGTTCGAGCGCGGCGCGCTTCAGCGCGGCGAAACCCTGCTGGTGCACGGCGGCAGCTCCGGCATCGGCACCACCGCGATCCAGCTCGCCAAGGCATTCGGCGCGCGCGTCGTCACCACCGCGGGATCCGCGGAAAAATGCGAAGCCTGCGTTCGGCTCGGCGCGGACAAGGCCGTCAATTATCGCTCCGAGGATTTCGTCGCGGCGACCAAAGCCGCGACCGACGGCAAGGGCGCCGATGTGATCCTCGACATGGTAGGCGGCGACTACATCGAGCGCAATTACGAGGCAGCCGCCGTGGAGGGTCGCGTGGTGCAGATCGCGTTTCAGGGCTCCCCGCGCGCGAATGTCGATTTTCGCCGGCTCATGCTCAAGCGCCTGACCCATACCGGCTCGACGCTGCGCGCGCGTGCGGTTCCGGAGAAAGCGGCGATCGCCCGCGCGATCGAACAGAAGGTCTGGCCGCTGATCGTTGCCGGAAAGGTCAAGCCGGTGATCTTCCGCACCTTCCCGCTGGCGCAGGCTTCCGCCGCCCATGCGCTGATGGAAACCAGCGCCCATATCGGCAAGATCGTGCTGGTCGCGGACGGCAAATGAGGAAGGGAACCGGAGCGTGACGTAAGGGCCTTCGTCGTCCCCGCGAAAGCGGGGACCCATGATCACGGGTCGTGCCGCATTGTGAGGCGGGTGGTCATGGGTCCCGGCTCGCGGCCGCTCGGCGGCCTTGGCCGGGACGACAAGCGTCGAGCATTGCCTCTCCGTCGCCCGACACCGGGTCGTTAACCATAATCCGCCCTCCGTCGTCCGCCTTGCGTCCTACGATCCGCCTCATCCTCGACATACTCTTGGGCAAGGCGTGACAATCTTGCCCTGGCGCCGCCACCCCGCTACTCATCGGGCCGCGGCCCGGATCGATGTGGCGGTTCAAAGGGGTAATCGGGCTCCCGCGACCGTCGGATCGCGACGAGACAACAAGCAAGGGGCCGCCGGCGAGGAGGGTGTCGATTGCGTTTCAGCTGCGCCAGCATAGCGGTGGCGGCGCTCATCGCTCTTGCGCTCGGCGCACCTGCCGCGCGGGCCGTGGACGCGGTCAACGTCCGGCTCGACGTGCCGGCGATCGATCTCACCGACGCGGTCGAGCATCAGAGGACTGAGACCGACCGGATTCAGGTTTCGACCGCGCCCGGCGCCGACGGCATCGTGCGCCGCATTGAAGTCCGCTCCCGCGAGGCGAACAACAATTGGGTGGTGTTCGCGCTCGCCAATAACGGCGACGAGCAGATCGACCGGCTGATCGTGGCGCCGCACTATCGCATGGTCGGATCCGGTCTGCTGTGGCCGGACCTCGGGCTTTCGCGGATCGTCAGCATCTCGCCGAGCTCGGGCGATCGCCCGGAGCGCCAGGACAGCCCCAACTCCGATATCTTTCGCATCACGCTCGATCCGGGCTCCGTCGTTACCTTCGTGATGGAGATGCGCACCGACCGTCTGCCGCAGCTCTACCTGTGGGAACCGGAAGCCTATAAGGACAAGATCAACAGCTTCACGCTCTACTACGGCATCGTCATCGGCATCGCCGGATTGCTGGCGCTGTTCCTGACCATCCTGTTCGTGGTCAAGGGCAGCATCATGTTCCCGGCCGCGGCAGCGCTGGGCTGGGCCGTGCTGACCTATATCGGCACCGATTTCGGTTTCTGGGGCAAGGTGTTCGATCTCGGCTCGGGCGCCGAACGCATCTGGCGCGCCTCCGGCGAGGCGATTCTCGCGGCGACGCTGCTCGTCTTCCTGTTCGCCTATCTCAATCTCAATCGCTGGCACGTACGCTACGTGCACATCACCGCGGGATGGCTGACCTTCCTCGGAGCGCTGGTGGCGCTGGCGCTGTTCGACCCGCCGGTCGCCTCCGGCATCGCGAGGATGTCGCTGGCTTTGGTCGCGGTCGCGGGATTCGGCCTGGTCATCTATCTCGCCCTGCACGGCTTCGATCGCGCCGTGCTGCTGATCCCGACCTGGCTGTTGCTGATGGTCTGGGTGTTCGCCGCCGGCGCCGCGGTGACGGGGGCGGTGACCAACGACATCATCGCGCCGGCGCTGCTCGGCGGCCTGGTGCTGATCGTGATGCTGATCGGCTTCACCGTGATGCAGCACGCCTTTGCCGGCAGCATCACCAGCGGCATCGTCTCCGACGTGGAACGTCGCGCCCTGGCGCTGACCGGGGCCGGCGACCTGATCTGGGACTGGGACGTATCCGCCGACAAGGTCTTCACCAGCCCCGAGACCGAGCACATGCTGGGCCTCAAGCGCGGCACGTTGGAAGGCTCCGCGGCGCGCTGGCTCGACGTCCTGCATCCGCTCGATCGCGACCGCTTCCGCGCCGCGCTCGACGGCGTGCTCGACCGGCGGCGCGGGCGGCTGATGCTGGACTTCCGGCTGCGCACGCCCGACGGACATTACCTGTGGTTCGCCCTCAAAGCGCGGCCCGTGGTCGGCTCCGACGGCGAGGTGGTGCGCCTGGTCGGAACCTTGACCGACGTGACCGAATTCAAGACGGCGGAAGAGCGGCTGCTGCACGACGCCGTGCACGACAATCTCACCGGCCTTCCCAACCGCGAGCTGTTCCTCGACCGGCTCAACGCCGCGCTGTCCTTCGCCAAGGCCGATCCGGCGATCCGGCCGACCGTGATGGTGATCGACCTCGACCGCTTCAAGCAGGTCAACGATTCGGTGGGCGTCGCGGTCGGCGATTCGATCCTGCTGACTCTGGCGCGGCGGCTCGGCCGCCTGCTCAAGCCACAGGACACCTTGGCGCGGCTGGGCGGCGATCAATACGGGCTGCTGCTGCTCTCCGAGCGCGAGCCCGACCGCATCACCGCTTTCGCAGACACCATCCGCAAGACCCTGCGCGCTCCGATCACGTTCAACGACCGCGAGATCCTGCTCACCGCATCGATCGGCCTGGCGCTGGCCGAGGGACAATCGCAGCGCAAGGAAGAGATCCTGAAAGATGCCGAGCTCGCCATGTATCACGGCAAGCGCATCGGCGGCGACCGCATCGAAGTGTTCAAGCCGGCGATGCGCGCCCGCAAGACCGATCGCCTGACTTTGGAGACGGAGCTGCGGCGCGCGCTCGAGCGCGACGAGATCACGCTGCTCTACCAGCCCATCGTGTGGCTCGAGGACCGCACGGTGGCCGGCTTCGAGGCGCTGATGCGCTGGGACCATCCCAAAATGGGGCGGCTGTCGCCTTCGGAGTTCATCGCGATCGCCGAAGAAATCGGCGTGATCGTCGATCTCGGGCTGTTCGCGCTCGAGCGCACCGCGCGGCAGCTCACGCAATGGCAGCGCGCGACGCGCAGCCGCTACCCGGTGTTCGCCAGCGTCAACATCTCCTCGCGGCAATTGCTGCGCCACGACCTGATCCACGATCTTCGCGCGGTGCTCGCCCGCCACGGGCCGGCGCGCGGCTCGCTCAAGCTCGAGCTCACCGAATCCCTAGTGATGGAGAACCCCGAGCATGCCGCGCAGATGCTCTCGCGCATCCGCGAGCTCGGCGCGGGCCTGGCGCTCGACGATTTCGGCACCGGACATTCCTCGCTCGCCTATCTGCAGCGCTTCCCGTTCGACACGCTGAAAATCGATCAGTCCTTCGTTCGCACCACCGGCAAGGGCAAGCGGCCGGTGATCCTGCGCTCGATCATTGCGCTCGCCCACGATCTCGGCATGGATGTCATCGCCGAGGGCGCCGAAACCGATTCCGATGCGGTCGAGCTCTACCAGCTCGGCTGCGAATACGCGCAGGGCTATGTGTTCGGCGAACCGGTCGACGCCGAGGAGGCCTATCGGCTGCTCACGGAAGAGGAGATCGAGATCGCGCGCGTCGGCAATCAGTGATCAAAAATTCCGAGAAATTGATTCTGATTGCTGGTCCCTGGCTCACGCGTGTCCGGATTCGCTCGACAGCATACCGGGATCGATGCCGATCTTGCGCAGCGCCTTGCCGTATTTGCCCTCGGTGTCGGGACCGAAGATCAGCTCGGGATCGGCCGCACAGTGCAGCCAGCCGTTCTCCTGGATTTCGTTCTCGAGCTGGCCCGCCGCCCAGCCGGCGTAGCCGAGCGCCAGCACCGCGCTTTCCGGCCCCTTGCCCCGCGCGATCGCCTTGAGGATGTCGAGCGTGGCGGTGAGGCAGATGCCCTCGTCGATCGGCAGCGTCGAATTCTCGATGAAGAAATCGGCCGAGTGCAGCACGAACCCGCGGCCGGTCTCGACCGGACCGCCCTTGAGCACCTTCACCATTCCGGCCCGCGGCGGCAGCTGGATCAGGTCCGCCGCCGGAATGACCTCGAGCTGCACCAGAAGATCCGAGAAATTGATGTTCGCAGCCGGTTGGTTGACGACGATGCCCATCGCGCCTTCGGAGGAATGCGCGCACACATAGATCACGCTGCGGAGGAAACGTTCATCACGCATCGCCGGCATGGCGATCAGCATTTGTCCGTCGAGATAGCCCCGGCCGGAGGTTTTCTGTGTCTTCTGTGCGACACGCATGCAAAAAGGTTACCCGATCCGCCGTTCCATGAAAACAAGACTTATTGCGGCAGAGTGCCACCGCGTTACGCCCGGCGCCGCCATGATCACGACGAATTCAATGGCAGGGCACCGCCTTCGCACCTAAACCTTCGTTCATGTTCGCAGCTACCTCGTGTGCGCGGTGCTTTCTCGGAGCTTTTGGCGCCCTCCTCGTGCTCGGCACCGGGATTGCTTCGCCGGCACGGGCAGCGGACGCGTCGCCATGGGACGGCGGCATGCGCTCCGCCGTCCGGCTGATCGCCGGAACGCCAACGAACGACGCCGGCAAAAAGGTCCTGCGCGGCGGCATCGAGATTCGCCTCGACCCCGGCTGGAAGACGTATTGGCGCTATCCCGGCGATTCCGGGGTTCCCCCCCGCTTCAGTTTTACCCGATCGGAGAATCTCGAAGCGGTCCGTCTGCTGTGGCCGGCGCCGAAACGCTTTGGCGATCCGGGGGATACGTCGATCGGGTACACCGGCGACGTGATCTTTCCGCTCCACGTGCTGCCGCGCGACCCGGCCCGGCCGGTCCTGCTGCGCTTCGAGGTCGATTACGCAATCTGCGAAAACCTGTGCATACCCGCCGACGGCAAGGCCGAGCTCCTGCTCGGCGAGGAACCGAGCGGATACGAGGACGCGTTGCGGCAAAGCGAGGAACGGGTTCCCAAGCCGGTCGCGATCGGCCAGGGAGAAGCCCTTGCGATCGCCGCGGTGACACGCGAAGCTCACGGCGAGAAGCCGCGCGTTCTGGTCGATGTTCGGGCACCGGATGCGGCAAGCCTGGAGTTGTTCGCCGAGGGGCCCACTCCCGACTGGGCTTTGCCCATACCCCAGGCGATCCCGGGAGCGCCTCCGGGCCTGCAGCGCTTCGCCTTCGCACTCGACGGAGTGCCGCCGGGCGCGATGGAGGAAGGCGCGAGGCTGCGGTTGACCGCGGTCGCGCAAGATCAGGCGATCGAAGTGGTGACGCTGCCGGAGGACAGATGACGGGAGACGGAGCACGGAGGACAGAGGCAAGATACCTCTGCATGTCATGGCCCGCGCATGCGGGCCACCCAGTATCCACCGCGGTCGACGGATCGCGCTGAAGCTCGTGAATAACGGCTACTGGGTCGCCCGGACAAGCCGGGCGATGACAGACCGAGCGCAGAAAGAACCACCCCAGGGAGAGAACCCGCATGAGCATCAAGGTCGGCGATCGGTTGCCGGAAACCAAATTCCGGGTCATGACCCCGGAAGGCCCGGCGTGGAAGAGCACGAGCGACATCTTCAAGGGCAGGAAGATGGTCCTGTTCGCGGTGCCGGGCGCCTTCACGAGCACCTGCAACAACATGCACCTGCCGGGGTTCCTGCAGAATCTCGATGCCATCAAGGCCAAGGGCGTGGACGCGGTGGCCGTCACCGGCGTGAACGACATGTTCGTGATGGAAGCCTGGAAGCGGGCGACAGGCGCCGACGGCAAAATCGAATTTCTGGCCGACGGCAACGCCGAATTCGCCAAGGCGCTCGACCTCACGTTCGACGGCTCGGTCGTGGGTCTCGGGCTGCGGTCCAGGCGCTACTCCATGCTGGTGGAGGACGGCGTCGTCAAACGCCTCAACATCGAGGAGGCGCCCGGCAAGGTGGAGATCTCGGGCGCCGACGCGCTGCTGAAGCAGCTGTGACCGATTGATCAGCTTCTATCGAGCGCGCGTTTTGCGGATAGGTCGCGCCAAACAAAGCTCATCCCGGATTGCGCTGCGCTCCGTCCGGGCTAGATATTGCGGCGCTCGCCTCCGCGCAGGCTTGGCGCGCCAGTTGGTCGGCGCGTTCGTTGATCGCGTGTCCGGCGTGACCCCGTAGCCAGTGCCAATGCACTTCGTGGCGCTGACGTGCCGCGTCGAGCCGCTGCCACAGGTCGACGTTGATGACCGGCTTCTTGCCGGCGGTGCGCCAGTCGTTGTTTTTCCAGACGTGAATCCATTCGGTGATGCCGCGGCGCAAATACTCGCTGTCGGTATAGAGCTCGACGATGCACGGGCGTTTGAGCGCCTCGAGCGCCGCGATGGCAGCGGTCAGCTCCATGCGGTTGTTGGTCGTATGCGGCTCGCCGCCCTTGAGCTCGCGCTCGTGGCCGTTCCAGGCGAGCACCGCGCCCCAGCCGCCGGGCCCCGGATTCCCGGAGCAGGCGCCGTCGGTGTGAATGACCACGTGCCGCGAGCTCAACAGCGAGAACCCCTTCAATCGAATCCGTAATCGCGCGCGCTGCCGATCGTCTGGTGGAAGCGGAGTTTGCGAAAGTATTCCATCGGATCCTTGGGGCGCACCAGCGCGCCGGCCGGCACGTCGAGCCAATCGACGAGCCGCGTCAACAGGAAGCGCAGCGCCGCGCCGCGGCACAAGAGCGGCAGCTCCCGCTGCTCGTCGGCCGAGAGCGGCCGCTTGTCGGCGTAGCCCTGCAGCAAGGCGCGCCCCTTGGTGACGTTGTAGGAATGATCGGTCTCGAAGCACCAGGCATTGAGGCAGATCGCAAGATCATAAGCGAGCGTATCGGTGCAGGCGAAATAGAAGTCGATGAGGCCGGACAGGCGGTCGTGGAGAAAGAACACATTGTCGGGAAACAGGTCGGCATGGATGACCCCCTGCGGCAGGTCGCGGGGCCAGGCTTTTTCCAGCTGCGCGAGCTCGGCCGCGAGCGCGTCGGTCAATCCCGGCTGGACCCGGTCCGCGTTCTTTGCCCGCGCCGCCGCGTAGAGCGGACGCCATCCGGCAACGGAAAGCGCGTTGGCGCGCCGAAGAGGGAAATCCACCCCGGCGAGGTGGAGCTGGGCGAGCGCCTCGCCGACCGCGCCGCAATGCGCGGGGCTGGGGCGGCGGATCCACATGCCGTCGAGGAACGTCACGATCGCGGCCGGCCGTCCGACGAGCCGGCCGAGCACCTCCCCCTCGCGATTCTTGACCGGCTGCGGGCAATTGAGCCCGCGCGCGGCGAGATGCTCCATCAACCCGAGGAAGAACGGAAGGTCGTCGGGGGCGACCCGCTTCTCGTAGAGCGTCAGGATGAAATAGCCGCGATCGGTATGGAGCAGGAAGTTCGAGTTCTCGACGCCTTCGGCAATACCCTTGTAGGCCAACAGCTCGCCGAGCTGGTAGCCGGCGAGGAAGAGGGCCAGATCCTCGGCCGCGACGTCGGTGTAGACGGCCACGCGGGCTTACTCCGCCGCCTCGCCGTTGCGCAGCGGCCGCGGCAGCGGAAAAAACACGTCCTCGTTGGCGGCCGAGACCGTCTCCAAACTGATGCTGTAGCGTTCGGCGAACGCCTCGATGACCTCCTCGACCAGCAGCTCGGGGGCCGAGGCGCCGGCGGTGATGCCGAGATTGCGCAGCTCGCCGAACCGCTCCCAGTCGATGTCCTGCGCGCGCTGCACCAGCGCCGCGCTCGGGCATCCGGAGCGCTCGGCGACTTCCTTCAAGCGCTGCGAGTTCGAGGAATTGGGCGAGCCGACCACGATCATGGCTTCGACTTGCGGCGCGACGCGCTTGACGGCTTCCTGGCGGTTGGTGGTGGCATAGCAGATGTCGTCCTTCTGCGGCCCCACGATAGCTCGGAAGCGCTGCTTGAGGAACGCGATGATCTCCGCGGTATCGTCGACCGAGAGCGTCGTCTGCGTCACATAGGCGAGCCGCGCGGGGTCGCGCGGCACGAAAGCCGCGGCCTCGGCCAGGGTTTCGACCAGCGTCACCGCTCCCGGCGGCAATTGCCCGATGGTGCCGACCACCTCCGGGTGGCCGCCGTGGCCGATCAGCACGATCTCACGCCCGCGGCGGTAATGGATTTCGGCCTCGCGATGCACCTTGGTGACCAGCGGGCAGGTCGCGTCGACGGTGAACAGGTTGCGGTGCTGGGCTTCGTCGATCACCCGCTTCGGCACGCCGTGGGCCGAGAACACCACGGTGGCGGCGGCGGGCACTTCGTCGAGCTCCTCGACGAAGATCGCCCCTTTCGTCTTTAGAGCTTCGACGACGTATTTGTTGTGGACGATCTCGTGGCGGACGTAGACCGGCCGCCCATAGAGCGCGAGGGCGCGTTCGACCGTATCGATGGCGCGTACGACGCCGGCGCAAAAGCCCCGCGGCGAGCACAGCAACACTCGAAGCGGCGGTTTGCCGATCGAATCCGTTGCGGCAGACGGCATCATGGGATTGCGAGCCTCGGGCGCCCCGAATAGCCCCTCTCTCCGAAATGGGCCGCAAGCGGCGGACCTGTCAAGCTGCGACAACGTCACGTCCGCGCTATTGGACAGCGCCGCCCGAGCTGCATATATTCCGCCCACTTTCCGTCATCTTCGATGACAGCGGCTTCGCCCCGACGGGCGGGCGGAGCACAGAGGAGATTTTGCCATGACCAGTCCGCCGCTGATGCCGAAGGCGACCGCCGTCTGGCTCGTCGAGAACACCTCGCTTTCCTTCGACCAGATCGCGGACTTCTGCAAATTGCACCCGCTCGAGGTCAAGGCGATCGCCGACGGCGACGCCGCCCAGGGCATCAAGGGCCTCGACCCGGTGCTGACCGGGCAGTTGAGCCGCGACGACATCGAGGCCGCCGAGGCCGATCCCGGCCGGCGGCTCAAGCTCGCGGACCCCAAGGTGCGACTGCCGGAGGCCAAATCCAAAAAGAAGGGCCCGCGCTATACCCCGGTGTCGCGCCGCCAGGATCGGCCCAACGCGATTCTATGGCTCATCCGCAACCATCCGGAGCTCAAGGACAGCCAGATCATGCGGCTGGTCGGCACCACCAAGTCGACGATCCAGGCGATCCGCGACCGCACCCACTGGAATGCCGCGAATCTGACGCCGCTCGATCCGGTCACGCTGGGGCTTTGCTCCCAGATCGATCTCGACCTCGAAGTCCAGCGCGCCGCCAAGGAGAAACCGGTGGAGGCCGAGGCGGAGCGCGGCTCGACCCTGCTGCCCGCGGAAGCCACCACCGCCCAATCGCGTGCCGAGGCCGAAGCCGCCAAGGAGGCGCCGTCCGAGGAGCTCGACGTCGGCGCGGTGCTGGCGAAGCTCAAGAAAATCGGCGGCAAGACCGAGAGCGAGGACGGCGAGGGCTCCGGAGGCTGAGCCGCTTCGCTGCGGCCATTTGCCTCGCAGACGTGAGATCTCGTAGCCCGGATGGAGCGGCGCGACGCGCCGCGCAATCCGGGAGCGCTGACCCGCATTTCGCGGGGCGCCAAGCGCCCGCTCCATGCGGGCTACGGCTTGGCCGGGGCAGCCGCCAATCCGTGGCCCTTCAGCGCCACTGCGATCTCGTCGAGGACGGCCGGGTCGTCGATCGTCGCCGGCAAGTTCCACGAATCGCCATCCGCGATCTTTTTCATGGTGCCGCGCAGGATCTTGCCCGAGCGCGTCTTGGGCAGCCGGGCGACCGTGATGGCGAGCTTGAACGCCGCCACCGGTCCGATCCGCGCGCGCACCAGGGCGACGATCTCCCGCTCGATCGCGTTCGGCGGCCGGTCGACGCCCGCCTTGAGCACGATGAAGCCGCAGGGCACCTCGCCCTTGAGCTCGTCCTTGACGCCGATCACCGCGCATTCGGCCACGTCCGGATGCGAGGAGAGCACTTCTTCCATTCCGCCCGTCGAGAGCCGATGGCCGGCGACGTTGATGATGTCGTCGGTGCGGCTCATGATGTAGAGATAACCGTCCTCGTCCTTGAAGCCGGCGTCCGCGGTCTTGTAGTAGCCGGGGAATTCGGCGAGATAGCTCTCCCGGAAGCGCTCGTCCTGCTGCCACAGCGTCGGCAGGCAGGACGGCGGCAGCGGCAGTTTGACCACGATCGAGCCCATCTTGTTGGGCGGCAGCGTCTTGTTGGTCTCATCCACGATCTCGACCTGATAGCCGGGCATCGCCACGGTGGGCGAGCCGTGCTTGACCGGCAGCATGCCCAAGCCGACCGGATTGCCGGCGATGGCCCAGCCCGTCTCGGTCTGCCACCAATGGTCGATCACCGGCACCTTCAGGATGCGCTCGGCCCATTGCAGTGTGTCGGGATCGGCGCGCTCGCCGGCCAGAAACAGCGTGCGGAATTTCGACAGATCGTATTGGCCGAGCAGCTTGCCTTCCGGATCTTCCTTCTTGATCGCGCGGAAGGCCGTCGGCGCCGTGAACAGCGCGACGCAGCCGTGCTCGGCGATCACCCGCCAGAACGCGCCCGCATCCGGCGTGCCGACCGGCTTACCCTCGTAGAGAATGCTGGTGCAGCCGTGGAAGAGCGGCGCGTACACGATGTAGCTGTGGCCCACGACCCAGCCGATATCGGAGGCGGCCCAATACACTTCGCCAGGCTCGACGCCGTAGAGATTGCGCATCGACCAGCGCAGCGCGACCATATGGCCGCCGTTGTCGCGCACCACGCCCTTGGGCTGCCCCGTGGTGCCGGACGTGTACAGGATGTAGAGCGGGTCGGTCGCGGCGACCGGCACGCATGCGGTGGTTTTTTTCGCCGCGATCGCCATCTCCCGCAGCTCGGCCCAATCGTGATCGCGGCCGGGAACGAGTGTTGCGGGCGCCTGCGGCCGCTGCAGGATGAGGCAGCCCTGCGGCTTCGACTTCGCCAGGCGGATCGCCTCGTCGAGCAGGTTCTTGTAGGTGACCACCCGGCCGACCTCGATGCCGCAGCTCGCCGAGAGCACCAGCCTGGGCTTGGCGTCGTCGATGCGGGTCGCCAGCTCGTTCGCCGCAAACCCTCCGAATACCACCGAATGGATGGCGCCAATGCGGGCGCAAGCCAGCATGGCGAATATCGCTTCCGGCACCATGGGCATGTAGATGATCACGCGATCGCCGCGCTCGACCCCGAACTCTTTCAGGATGGCGGCGAGCGCGCCGACTTCGGCGAGCAGCTGGGCATAGGTGAACGTTCGTTTGCTCCCCGTCACCGGCGAGTCGTAGATGATGGCCGGCTGCGCGCCGCGGCCGCTCGCGACGTGACGGTCGACCGCATTGAAGCAGGTGTTGCAGGTGGCGCCGACGAACCAATGGCCGTATACGCCGGCGTCGGGATCGAACACTTTTTTGGCCGGCTCGTACCAGTCGATATCCCTCGCCGCTGCTGCCCAAAAGCCTTCCGGATCCCGCCGCGAGCGCGCGTAGGCTTCGTGGTATCGGCTCCCGATCCGGGCTTCCATGGCGATCTCCTTCGCGGTCCGGTCCGACGCCTATTGTGAGCCCGGCACCACCGTTTGCAACCCGCGCGGCCGGTGCGGCAACCGCCCGGGCCGATACCTTTATTGCGCCGTCCATTCCTTGATTTAGATCAGCCACGCAGCGCGGGGCTCTCGCGATTTGTCGGCCGCGCCGATTGATCCCGCCCCTCCGGCTTGGCTAATTTGGGTCGCAGGGAGGAAGACGGCCATGGCAAAGACCCCCTACGACACCGATCTCGACCGCGATCCGGCCAATTTCCAGCCGCTCACCCCGCTGTCGTTCCTCGAACGCGCCGCCGCGGTTTTCCCCGACCACACCGCCATCATCCACGGCGCGCGCAAGTGGAGCTACGCGGAGTTCTATGCCCGCGCCCGCCGGCTAGCGTCCGCGCTCGCCAAGAGCGGGGTCAAGCGCGGCGACACCGTCTCGGTGATGCTGGCGAACACTCCGGCGATGCTGGAGGCGCACTACGGCGTGCCGATGGCGGGTGCGGTGCTCAACACGCTCAACACCCGGCTCGACGCGCCGATCATCGCCTTCACGCTCGACCACGCCGACACCAAGATTCTGATCACCGACCGGGAGTTCTCGAAGATCATCAAGGAGGCGCTCGCGCTCGCCAAGGCCAGGCCGCTCGTCATCGATTACGACGATCCGGAATTCACCGGCCCCGGAGAGCGCCTGGGCTCCAGCGAATACGAGGCGTTCCTCGCCGGCGGAGAAGAGGATTTCGCCTGGGGCATGCCCGCGGACGAATGGGACGCCATCTCGCTCAATTACACCTCGGGAACGACCGGCGACCCCAAGGGCGTCGTCTACCACCATCGCGGCGCCTACCTCTTGGCGATCGGCAACGTCGTGACCTGCGGGATGGCGAAGCACCCGGTGTATTTGTGGACGCTGCCGATGTTCCACTGCAATGGCTGGTGCTTTCCATGGTCGATCTCGGTTGCGGCGGGAACCCACGTCTGCCTGCGCTGGGTGCGCGCGCCGGCGATGTACGACGCCATTGCCGACCACAAGGTCACGCATCTGTGTGGAGCGCCGATCGTGATGGCGACGCTGCTCAATGCGCCGCCGGCGGAGAAGAAGCCGCTGCCGCACGTCGTCGAGTTCTTCACCGCCGCGGCTCCGCCGCCGGAGGCGGTGCTGGCGGCGATGCGAGGCGCCGGTTTCAACGTCACGCACCTCTACGGGTTGACCGAAACCTACGGGCCGGCGGTGATCAACGACTGGCATCGCCAGTGGGACGCGCTCGGTCCGGCCGAACAGGCCGCCAAGAAAGCGCGCCAGGGTGTGCGCTACGTCCCGCTGGAGGCGCTCGACGTCATGGATTCGGAGACCATGCGTCCGGTGCCGCGCGACGGCGAGACCATGGGCGAGGTGATGTTCCGCGGCAATGTGGTGATGAAGGGCTATCTCAAGAACCGATCGGCCACCGAGAAGGCGTTCGCGGGCGGCTGGTTCCATTCCGGCGATCTCGGCGTGATGCACCCCGACGGCTACATCCAGCTCAAGGATCGCTCGAAGGACATCATCATCTCGGGCGGCGAGAACATCTCCTCGATCGAGGTCGAGGACGTGCTCTACAAGCACCCTTCGGTGCAGGCCGCCGCGGTGGTAGCCAAGCCCGACGACAAATGGGGCGAGACCCCGTGCGCCTTCATCGAGCTCAAGCCGGGATCGAACGCCAGCGCCGAGGAGATCATCGCCTGGTGCCGCAAGAATCTCGCCGGCTACAAGACCCCGCGCCACGTGGTGTTCACGGAGCTGCCGAAGACTTCGACGGGCAAGATCCAGAAATTCCGGCTGCGCGAAATGGCAAAGACAGTGTGAGCGCGCACCGGAACGCGGCGCGTTCGAGGCTCACGTAAGCAATTCCCAGCGCCTCTGGGCGGGATGGGAAGTCGATCCTGCCGCGGATCGACCGAATCAATGAATACTGGCGACGGCCCCGTTCTGGAGCCGCGCGATCTCGTCCTTCACGAGCAGCTTGCGGCGCTTGAGCTCGGCGATCTTGAAATCGTCGGTCGACGGATGCGCGAGCGCTTCGGCGAGCTCCGCCTCGAGCGCCCGGTGCCGTTTTTCCAGTTCCGCAAGATTCGCTTGGATGGACATGTGCGAGTTCTCCTGGGTCAGATTGCCAGCCTGACGCGCCAAGTGTGCCATGAGGTCGGCATTTCGTCGACCGCCGATCGATTGTGCAGTGCAACAATCGGTGGAGAATGCAGCCGCCCGGTAGCGCGAGCTTGAAGCTCAGCCGTGAAAAGCGCGATAATCGCGCTGCTTCGACGTCCGCCGGGCGAACGGCGCCCGTCCCGTGCAGAGCGCATCGCGGCGATGAACAAAGAGGAAGAACGCGAGCTCCGCGCGACCCTGGCGCGCCTGCAGCAGGAACACCGCGATCTCGATGCTGCGATCGAAGCGCTGGAACGGACCCCGGGATCGGACAAATTACAGGTCCAGCGCCTCAAGAAGCGCAAGCTCAGCCTGCGCGATCGCATTACGTTCATCGAGGACCAGCTGACCCCCGACATCATCGCCTGAAAGGACTATATTACCCGCGATGCCGCGGCCGTTCCCCAGATCCGGGGGGACGGCTCGGGTGCCGGAGACAGAAACCAAGAGCGCCCTTTCGCCTTGCCACCGAGGGACCCCCTCCTATAATCCGCGGCTTCCTTTGCGGACCGCACGGAGCCGGCTGAAGCGCGCATGGGGGCAAAGCCCGTCGCCATCATCATGGGGAGCCAGTCGGACTGGACGACGCTCCGCCATGCCGCCGAAACGCTTGCCGCGCTCGGCGTGGAATATGACGCGCGAATCGTGTCGGCGCACCGCACGCCGGAGCGGCTCTATGAATTTGCCAAGGGCGCCCGCGCGGCCGGGTTCAAGGTCATCATCGCCGGAGCCGGAGGCGCCGCGCACCTGCCAGGCATGGCCGCCGCGATGACCATCCTGCCGGTGTTCGGGGTGCCGGTGGAAAGCCAGGCGCTTTCCGGGCTCGATTCGCTGTATTCCATCGTGCAGATGCCGCCGGGGGTGCCGGTCGGGACGCTGGCGATCGGCAAGCATGGCGCGATCAACGCCGCGCTGCTTGCCGCCGGCGTGCTGGCGCTCGCGGATCCCGCGCTTTCCACGCGACTCGAAGCGTGGCGCCGGCAACAGACCGAGGCCGTCGCGGAGAGGCCCGAGGGCGCGGCGTGAGCGAAACGCGGCCGCTGTCGCCCGGCGCCGTGGTCGGCATTCTCGGCGGCGGTCAGCTCGGCCGGATGCTGGCGATGGCCGCCGCCAGGCTGGGGCTGAAGACCCACATCTATTCCCCGGACCCCGACTCCTGCGCTTCCGACGTGGTGCGCCGATTCACGCTCGCCGATTATGGCGACGAGGCAGCGCTCGACACTTTTGCCCGGGAAGTCGACATCATCACCTACGAGTTCGAGAACGTGCCGGCGGATGCCGCGACGTTCCTGGCATCGCGCCGGCCGGTCATCCCCGACCCTTCCGTGCTCGCCACCACGCAGGATCGCCTCATCGAGAAGGATTTCATTGCGGGGCTGGGCATCGCGACCGCGCCGTTCGTGCGGGTCGATTCGCCGGCCGAGCTTTCCCGCGCGATCGAAACCGTCGGCCGGCCGGCGGTGCTCAAAACCCGGCGGTTCGGCTACGACGGCAAGGGCCAGATCACGATCCGCGACGGCACCGATCTCGGGGCTGCCTGGCGCGGGATCGGCGGCCGGTCCGCCATCCTCGAGAGCTTCGTCGATTTCGAGCGCGAGATCTCGGTCGTGGCCGCGCGCGAGCGCGGCGGGCGGGTGGAATGCTTCGACGTTACCGAGAACGAGCATCGCGACCACATCCTGAAGGTCTCGCGCGTGCCCGCGCTGGTCTCGCCGGCGATCGCCGATGCGGCGCAGGCCATCGCCGAGACCATCACCCGGGCGTTCGATTACGTCGGCGTGCTCGCGGTCGAGATGTTCGTGCCGCGTGCGGGCGAGACGGCGGTGCTGGTCAACGAGGTGGCGCCGCGCGTGCACAATTCCGGGCATTGGACGCTGGACGGCGCGTCGGTCTCGCAGTTCGAGCAGCACATCCGCGCGATCGCCGGCTGGCCGCTGATTAAGCCGGCGCGGCGCGGCCGTATCGAGATGATCAACCTGATCGGCGAGGAGGTCGAGCAATACGCCCGCTGGCTGGCCGAGCCGCACGCCAAGGTGCATCTCTACGGCAAGGCCCATGTGCGCCCCGGACGAAAAATGGGACACGTCACATGTGTCTCTCCCGATCCGGCGGGGCATATCTGATCGGCACAACCGCCGTTCGTCCCACGCCTTCGGTGGACAAATGTGCGCAAAGCTGGTACATGCGCACGCTCGGCAGCGGCGCATCCGCGGCGCGCGGATGGTGTTTGCCGGACTTGAATCGCAAGGAAGAGGAAAGACGTGCAGGTTCTCGTTCGCGACAACAATGTCGACCAGGCCCTCAAGGCGCTGAAGAAGAAGATGCAGCGCGAGGGGATTTTCCGCGAGATGAAGCTCCGCGGCCATTACGAAAAACCATCGGAGAAGAAGGCGCGCGAGAAGGCGGAAGCGATTCGCCGGGCGCGCAAGCTGGCGCGCAAGCGCGCGCAGCGTGAAGGGCTCTTGCCCAGCAAGCCCAAGCCCCCCGTCCGAGTAGGCTTCCCCCGCTGAGTTTCGTTCGCGGGCCGATCGGGGCGGGTCGAGAGCCGCGCGCCGTTGGCAAATACGGGATTTACCGGATCTTCTGAGCAGGCTCCGACGTGGCTTCGCCGAATATTTTGGCGAGGAACTCATGCACCGCCTGGACTGCCCCGTAGCGGTCGAGATCGTTGTGGCTGGCGGCGGCAAAGCGCACGAATTGCTTGCGTCCCGGGATGAGGGCGAACAGCTGTTCGCCGAAACTGATCGGGACCACGTCGTCGCGCGCGCCGTGGATGACCAGCACCGGCGCGCGCACGTCGAGGATGCGCCGATCGGAGTAAAACGGGTCCTTGATCAGCCAGCGGACCGGCAGGAACGGGTAATGCGCGGCACCGACCGCGGCCGCCGAGGTGAACGGCGCGTCCAGCATGATGGCCGCGACCGGATGCGCGGCCGCGAGCGCGACCGCAACCCCGGTGCCGAGCGATTCGCCCCATAGCGCCAGCCGCGCGGTCCCGTATCGGGGCGCCGCGAACTCGTAGACGGCCTCCGCATCGCGGATGAGGCCGGTCTCGCTCGGGCTTCCGCTCGAGCCGCCATAGCCCCGGTAGGACAGCGCTACGAGCCCCGTCCCGTCGGCAATCAGCGTACGAAACCGGTCCGCGCGCCAGGAGAGCGCGCCGCCGTTGCCGTGGAAATACAGCACGAGAGGTTGCTCGCCGCGCGGCGGCACGTGCCAGGCGATCACTTTCTCGCCATCGGCGGTCTGCAGGAAAATTTCCTGCGCCTCCGGCAGGCCGGCCGCGGCCGGCGGCGTGCGCACCCTCTCGGGGAAATACATCAGCGCGCGCTGGGCGACATAGGCGAGCGCGACGATCCCGCCCCAGCCGACGAGCGCGAGGAGGAGGATCCATTTCAGCGCGGTCATGCCGAATTCAGGTTTGGGCGACACGCTGCTCTTACAGCGCCTTGACGATTTCCTCGGTCATCTTCTTGCCGTCGCCGAACAGCATCATGGTGTTGTCGCGGAAGAACAGCTCGTTCTCGACCCCGGCGTAGCCCGAGCCCATGCCGCGTTTGACGAACAGCACGGTCTTGGCCTTCTCGACATCGAGCACCGGCATGCCGTAGATCGGCGACTGCGGGTCGGTCTTGGCCGCCGGATTGGTGACGTCGTTCGCCCCGATCACGAAGGCGACGTCGGCCTGGGCGAACTCCGAGTTGATGTCCTCGAGCTCGAACACTTCGTCGTAGGGCACATTGGCTTCGGCCAGCAGCACGTTCATGTGCCCGGGCATGCGCCCGGCGACCGGGTGGATCGCGTATTTGATCTCGACGCCCTCGCCCTTGAGCCGGTCCGCCATCTCGCGCAGCGCATGCTGGGCCTGGGACACCGCCATGCCGTAACCCGGCACGATGATGACTTTCGAGGCGTTCTTCATGATGAAGGCCGCGTCCTCGGCCGAGCCCTGCTTGACCAGGCGCTTCTCCTCGCCGCCGGCCGGGCCCGCGACCTCGCCGCCGAACCCGCCGAGGATCACGGCGATGAACGAGCGGTTCATGCCCTTGCACATGATGTAGGACAGGATGGCGCCGGAGGAGCCGACCAGCGCCCCGGTGATGATCAGCGCGGTATTGCCCAGCGTGAAGCCGATGCCGGCTGCGGCCCAGCCCGAATAGGAATTGAGCATCGAGATGACGACCGGCATGTCGGCGCCGCCGATCGGGACGATGATCAGTACGCCGATCAGGAACGAGGTGAGCGTGACCAGCCAGAACGCCAGGTAGCTCTCGCTGCGCACGAACCAGACGATGAGGAAAATCAGGAACGCGACCAGTGCCAGATTGATGACGTGACGCAGCGGCAAGAGAATCGGCTTGCCGCTCATGCGCCCGTCGAGCTTGAGAAACGCGATCACGGATCCGGTGAACGTGATGGCGCCGATGGTGACCCCGAGCGACATCTCGACCAGGCTCGAGCGGTGGATCGCGCCGACCGTTCCGATGCCGAATGCGTCCGGCGCATAGAGCGCGCCGGCAGCGACCAGGACCGCCGCCATGCCGACGAGCGAGTGGAACGCGGCGACGAGCTGCGGCATGGCGGTCATCGGCACGCGGCGCGCGATCACCGCGCCGGCGCCACCGCCGAGCGCGAGCCCGAGCACCACCAGCACCCAGGCGCCGACGCCGGCCGGCGGATGTGCGGCGAGCGTGGTCACGATCGCGATCGCCATGCCGGCGATGCCGAGCAGATTGCCCTGGCGGCTCGTCTCCGGGTTCGACAGCCCGCGCAGCGCCAGGATGAACAGGATGCCGGAAACGAGATAGAGCAGGGCGGCGAGATTTTGGCTCATTGCGGGTTCCTACCGCTTCTTCTTGCGGTACATCGACAGCATGCGCTGCGTGACCAGGAACCCGCCGAAGATGTTCACTGCTGCGAACGTGAGCGCGACGAAGCCCAATGCGCGCGCGAGAATCGACCCGGCGCCGCCGACCAGCTCGACGCCGACAGCCAGCAGCGCGCCGACGACGATCACCGAGGAGATCGCGTTGGTCTCCGACATCAGCGGCGTGTGCAGCGCCGGAGTGACCGCCCACACCACGTAATAGCCCACGAACACCGCCAGCACGAAGATCGACAGACGAAACACGAAGGGATCGATGGCAGTCGCCGCCGTCTCCATGGAACTCTCCTCAAGCCGCGGTTTTCGGCTGAAAGCTCGGATGCACGATGGCGCCGTCGCGGGTCAGCGCCGTCGCCTTGACGATCTCGTCGTCCCAATTGACCGTGAGCGATTTGCTGGTCTTGTCGACGAGGATCTCGAGGAAGGCGTAGAGATTCTTGGCGTAGAGGCTCGAAGCGGTGGCGGCGAGTCGGCCCGGCATGTTGCGGTGGCCGACGATCTTCACGCCGTCGACGTCGACCACCTCGCCCGGTTTCGCCAGCTCGCAATTGCCGCCGCGCTCGACCGCGAGGTCGACGATCACCGAGCCCGGCCGCATCGAGCGCACCATCTGCGCGCTGATCAGGCGCGGCGCCGGGCGTCCGGGAATCAGCGCGGTGGTGATGACGATGTCCTGCTTCTTGATGTGCTCGGCGACCAGCGCGGCCTGCTTGGCCTGATATTCCCTGGACATTTCCTTGGCGTAGCCGGCGGCGGTCTCGGCCTGCTTGAATTCCGCATCCTCGACCGCGATGAACTTGGCGCCGAGGCTCTCGACCTGCTCCTTGGCGGCGGGACGCACGTCGGTCGCGGTGACGATCGCGCCGAGCCGGCGCGCGGTCGCGATCGCCTGCAGGCCGGCGACGCCGGCCCCCATCACGAACACCCTGGCGCCCGGAACCGTGCCGGCGGCGGTCATCATCATCGGCAGCGCGCGGCCGTACTCGTAGGCCGCATCGACCACCGCGCGATAGCCGGCGAGATTGGCTTGCGACGAGAGCACGTCCATCCCTTGCGCACGGGTGATGCGCGGCAACAGCTCCATGGCGAAGGTGGTGACCCCGGCCTTGGCCAGCGCCGCGAGCGCCGGCTCGTTGCCGAACGGATCCATGATCCCGATCACCAGCGCGCCCTTCTTGTAGTGTTCGGCTTCGTCCGCGGTCGGCCGCCGCACCTTGAGGACGACGTCGGCGTCGCGCACTACCTCGGCCCCGCGCGCGATCTTGGCGCCCGCTGCCCCGTATTCCGTGTCGGGCACGCCCGCGCCGGCACCGGCACCGGCTTCGACCACAACCTCGGCGCCGAGCGCGCGGATCTTCTTCACGCTGTCCGGCGTCGCGGCGACGCGCGGCTCGGCTTCGTCCGCTTCGGCGGGTATGGCGATTTTCATGCTGCCTCCGGGGGCCCGCTCCGATTGCACTGATGATCAAGCCGTTCCGATGCGCCGATCGGCCGCGGCGCGCGGGCGCGCCTGGAACTCAGGTGAGGAAGATGGCCATGGCCAGGAGAATGACGACGATCACCGCCACGCTCCACTTTATCAGTCCGACGAAAAACCGGTACGTGTGCTCGCGCGCGGCGAAATCGTCGCCGGCTTGCTCCGCGGTTTCGACCCGGGCGTGGTCGGCCATCGCGTTCTCCCGATCCGTGCTGAAGCAATTGAGTTTCGCTTAGCGCAATTGGCGTCTCAGAGCAATGCGGCGCTGCCTGTTCCCGACGGGCTGCTTGGAGGCGCAGCAAATCATCCGGCGCGGCGCTATAGCGGCGCGACGAGCCCGGCTCGGGCGAGCGCCTGCGCCTGCCGTTGCGCCACCCGCGCCAGCGAGAATTTCTCGATCGCCTCGTTGAACAGCCGGTGGAAATTGAGCTCGGCGCGAAGATGCAGGAACACGCTGCCGAGCCCGATCGCCGCCCGGTCCATGAACACGAACTCGCGCGGAACCATGACCGGACCTTTTTCCCTGAGCGCGCGGTGTACCTGGAAGGCCTGGCGGCGGCCGTATTCGCCCGGCTTGACCCCATCGGCGATCGTGCGGACCCGGTCGTCGAGCAGCGGGCCGTAGATGAAGCGCGCCCAGATGTTGAGGATGTCGATCAGCTCGCGGCTCAGCCGCTGAAAGCCCCAGGTTTCGTAGGCGCGCACGACCAAGCCGTCGTCGCCGTGCAACAGCCCGTGATAGAGGTCGACGACGCCGCCGACGAAGCGCGTCGGGAAAACGCGGATGCAGCCGTAGTCCAACAGATTGATTCCGCCCGCGGCGTCGTTCTCGGCGAACACGGTGTAATTGCCGAGGTGCGGGTCGCCGTGGATCACGCCGAACCGGCTGAAGGGAAACCACCAGGCGGTGAACATCGCGGTCGCCAGCCGGTTGCGGCTGGCGAGATCGGCCTTGGTGTATTCGAGCAGGCGGCGGCCCTCGAGCCAGTCGAGCGTGAGCAGCCGGCCGGTCGAAAGCTCCGGCCACGCCCGCGGCACCCGGATCGTCTCGACGCCGTCGAGCATCGAGCGGTAGAGCGCCGCGTGCTTGGCTTCGCGGCGGTAGTCGAGCTCCTCGCGCATTCGGGCGCCGATCTCCACCGCGATCTCGGTAGTGTCGATCGCCGGATCCATGCGGCGCCGGATCGCGAACAGCCATTCGAGCTGCTGTAAGTCCGCCTCCACGGCGGACTGCATGTCGGGGTACTGCAGCTTGCAGGCCAAAGCCGTTCCGTCGAGCGCCTGGGCGCGATGCACCTGGCCGAGCGAAGCGGCGGCCGCGGGGTGATGCTCGAACGTTGCGAATTTTTTCTGCCAGTCGGCGCCGAGCTCGGCGGTCATGCGCCGCTTGACGAACGCCCAGCCCATCGGCGGCGCCTGGCTCTGCAGCTTCTGCAGCTCGGTGACATATTCGGGCGGCAGAGCGTCCGGAATGGTCGCCAGCAGCTGGGCGACCTTCATGATCGGGCCTTTGAGCCCGCCCAGCGCGGCCGCAAGCTCCGCCGCGTTGCGCGAGCGGTCGAGCCCGCGACCCATCAACCGCGCGCCCGCCATGCGCGCCGCGACGCCGCCGACGTTGGCGCCGACGCGGGCGTAGCGCGCGGCACGGGCGGAGAACCGGTTGGCTTCGCGGTCGCTCATCGGCGTTCGATGCTTTTCACGAATACTAAGTCCTCGGATTCCAAAACTCAGGAGCTTGACATGTTCGCGGCGATCCAGCGTGCGAACCCAGCCTCGTCGATCTCGTCGGCCGCAAGCGCCATCATGGCGGCCGTCGCGTCGGGCGGCGGAGGCGCGAACGGAATTCTATTCAGCCGCAGGAAAACCATCAGCGCTGCAAATGCTGTCCGTTTGTTGCCGTCCACGAAAGGGTGATTCCGGGCGATACCGAATGCATAAGCAGCAGCCAATTGTGCCATGTCGGCATTCTCATAGTGCCAGCGGTTGATCGGGCGGCCGAGCGCGGACTCCAGAGCGCCGCGATCGCGGATCCCGGCTGGGCCGCCGAAGAGTGCGAGCTGCTCGGCATGGATGTCTTCGATGTCGTCGAGCGTCAGCCACCGCGGCTCGTTCATTCAGCCAGAGCCTTGAAGGTGTCGCGGTATTCCTTCATCACTTGGCGCGCGATCTCCATCGCCTCCTCATGGCGAGGATCGTACGGCGTGATTTTCACGCTTCGGTCGGGCATCTCCGTTACATAGACCCAGTCGCCTTGCTCCAGGCGCAGGCGAGCGAGCAGTTCCTTCGGCAGGATCAGCCCGGTCGAATTGCCGATTTTCTTGACTTCGAGCTTCATGGGGCGGGCTCCCGGGATGTGGTGTTATACGGAATGTATAACGTCCGGGAGCCGAGCGCCAGCCCTATGCAGCGGGCTCTAGCGCCTCGAGCTCGTCGATCAGGCGCTCGATCACCGATAGGCCCCCCTGCCAGAAACTCGGGTCGCGGGCGTCGAGCCCGAACGGCGCGAGCAGCTCGGAATGGTGCTTGGTGCCGCCCGCCGCGAGCATGTCGAGGTAGCGCGCGGCAAAGCCGGCTTCCGAGCGCTCGTAGACCGCGTAGAGCGAGTTCACCAGGCAGTCGCCGAACGCGTAGGCGTAGACGTAGAACGGCGAGTGGATGAAATGCGGGATGTAGGTCCAGAAGGTCTCGTATCCCGGCTTGAGCTCGATCGCGGGGCCGAGGCTCTCGCCTTGCACTTCGCGCCAGATCTCGCCGAGCCGCTCCGCGGTCAGCTCGCCGTTCTTGCGTTCGAGATGGACCTCGCGCTCGAAGCCGTAGAACGCGACCTGCCGCACCACGGTGTTGATCATGTCCTCGACCTTGGCGGCGAGCATGGCGCGGCGCTGCGCCTTGTCCTTGATGCGCGAAAGCAGCGCCCGGAACGTGAGCATCTCGCCGAATACGCTGGCGGTCTCCGCCAGCGTCAGCGGGGTCGGCGCCATCAGCGCGCCGTTCGGCGCGGCCAGCACCTGGTGCACGCCGTGCCCGAGCTCGTGCGCCAGCGTCATGACGTCCCGCGGCCTGCCCTGATAGTTGAGCAGCACAAAGGGATGCACGGAAGGCACAGTCGGATGCGCGAAGGCGCCCGGCGCCTTGCCGGGCCGGACCGGAGCGTCGATCCAGTTCTTGGCAAAGAAGCGCTCGGCGATTTCCGCCATATGCGGTGAGAATCTTGCGTAGGCGTCGAGCACGGTCGACTTGGCCTCGGCCCAATCGATGGTGCGGGTCGGAACCTTGGGCAGCGGCGCATTGCGGTCCCAGTGCGGCAGCCGCGTCTTGCCGAACCACTTGGCCTTGAGCGCGTAATAGCGGTGCGAGAGTTTTGGGAATGCGGCGCGCACCGCCGCGACCAGCGCCTCGACCACCTCGGGCTCGACGCGGTTCGACAGATGCCGCGCGAAGGCGACGTCGGGGAACCCGCGCCAGCGGTCGGTGATCTCCTTGTCCTTGGCGAGCGTGTTGGTGACCAGCGTGAACAGCCTCAGATTCGCCCGAAAGGTCTCGGCGAGCGCCTCGGCGGCCGCGCGGCGCCTCGCTGCGCGTTCGTCCTGCAGCAGATTGAGGGTCGGCTCGATCGCCAGCTCCTCGCCCTCGACGTTGAAGCGCAGCGAGGCGAGCGTCTCGTCGAACAGCCGGTGCCAGGCACGGCTCGTCACCGATTTCTCGTGGAACAGCTGCTCGACGCGGTCCTCGAGCTGATACGGCCGCTCCTTGCGGATGTCTTCGAACCAGGGGCGGTAGCGCGCGAGCCGCGGATCGGCCAGCGCCGGCTCGAGCATGGCGTCCTCGATCCGGTTGAGCTCGAGCGTGAAGAACAAGAGATGCGAGGACGCGGCGGTGAGACGGTCGCGCACGTCGCCGTAGAATTTCGCCCGCGCCGGATCGGTGGTGTTGCCCGCATAGAGCAGGCCGGCATAGGAATCGAGCCTACCCAGCAGCTCATCGATGCGTTCGTAGCGCTCGACCGCCTCGGCGAGCGCGCGGCCGGGCTCGGCCGAGGCGGCGATGGCGGCGAGCTTGCCGCGATAGCTCTCCTCGAACGCCAGGCACTCCGCATCCGCGCGATCGAGATCGCGCTTGACCTGCGGGGCGTCGATCGCCGGATAGAGATCGCGCAGGTCCCATTCCGGTAGCGGGCCGAGATCGGCGGCAAGCGCGGGTTTTTGGGCGGCCTTGGCCGGGGCGTTCGTGGCGTTCGCAAGCATCAGGGCCTCAAATGCGGTGAATGCGGTGGAGCGTCGATGGGCATTCCAGCACCGAAGCGGTGCGAAAGCATGGCGCGGGCAGTCCCAAACATAGGGCGGCGGCTTCAACGATCAACCGCGCCGGCAAAATCCGAATCCGGCGTTTTACACGGCGTTAAGGCTCTGCGGCGACAGTGGCCCGAATTGGCACGTTCCGCCGTGGCGTGTCGCGTCGTGTGAAGGAGTCGGCATGGCCGAAACGATCCTGATCGTCGACGACGATCCCGTGCAGCGCCGGCTCCTCGAAGCCATGATCCGCCGGTTCGGTTACGACGCGGTCGCGGTCGAAGGCGGAGACGCTGCGCTCAAGCGCCTGCTCGAGGCCGGCGCCCCGCGAACCGATGCCGTCGTGCTCGACCTGGTCATGCCGGATCTCGACGGGCTCGGGGTTTTGGCACGGCTCAAGGAGGCGGGCTCGAGCGTTCCCGTCATCGTGCAGACCGCGCACGGCGGCATCGACAACGTGGTTTCGGCGATGCGCGCGGGCGCCGCCGATTTCGTGGTCAAGCCGGTGGGGCCCGAGCGGCTGCAGGTTTCGTTGCGCAACGCGCTCGCCGCCAATGCGCTCGAGATCGAGTTCAATCGGCTCAAGCGCAGCCGCTCCGGCACGCTGACGTTCAAGGACGTGATCACGCGCAGCCCGCGCATGCAGGCGGCGCTGCGCACCGCCGCGAAGGCGGCGGCCTCCGACATCGCGGTCCTCATCGAGGGCGAGTCCGGGGTCGGCAAGGAACTGATCGCACGGGCGATTCACGGTTCCGGCGCGCGGCGATCGAAGCCGTTCATCGCGGTCAATTGCGGCGCCATTCCCGACAATCTCGTCGAATCCACGCTGTTCGGCCACGAACGCGGCGCCTTCACCGGCGCGACCGAGCGCCACATGGGCAAGTTCGTCGAGGCCTCCGGCGGCACCCTGTTCCTCGACGAGATCGGCGAGCTACCGCTCGCCGCCCAGGTCAAATTGCTGCGCGCGATCCAGGAAGGCGAAGTCGACAGCGTCGGCGGCAGGAAGCCGGTCCGGGTCGACGTGAGGCTGATTTCCGCAGCCAATCGCAGCCTGTTGACCGCCGTCAAGGAAGGGCGGTTTCGCGAGGACCTGTTCTATCGGCTGCACGTTTTTCCGATCTTGGTGCCGCCGCTGCGCGAGCATGCCGAGGACATTCCGGATCTGGTCCGGCATTTCCTGGCGCGTTTCACGGCGGAAGAGGGTAAGCGCATCCGCTCGGTCTCGGCCGCCGCCATGTCGCTGCTTTGCGCCCAATCCTGGCCGGGGAACGTGCGTCAGCTGGAAAACGCGGTGTTTCGCGCCGTCGTGCTGGCCGAGGGCGACGAGATCGGAATTGCCGAATTTCCCCAGCTCGCCGCACAATCGGGCAGGCCCGAGCCCGCCCAAGCCTCGGGGGCGCCACTCATGCTCGAAGCCGTTGCGGCCGAAGCGCTCTCGGCCCCAACGATGGAGGAAGGCCGAAAGGTTGCGAGCCTCGCGCCGCCGTTTCTGCCCGACATGGCCTATGGCGGGCTTCCGATTCTCGATCCCCATGGCGACATCCGTCCGCTCGCGGAAATCGAAGCCGAGCTCATTCGCCTGGCGATCGCGCATTATGACGGGCAGATGTCCGAGGTCGCGCGCAAGCTGCGGATCGGACGCTCGACGCTCTATCGCCGGCTCAAGGAACTTGGGCTGGAAGCGGACGCCGTCGGCGAAATCTCCGCTGACGGCGTGGCCGCGGAGTGACAGTAGCGGGGAATTGTTCCAAGCTGGCCTGGCGTTCGGTTGATTCTGTTGCCGAATTGGAGTCAGGTCCGGGAGTTTCCGTCAGGCGCGCGGGGCCGCGACCGCGTCCGGGCGTTGGGGTGTTGGCGTAGCGCGGGGACAGGGAGTCGCTCGATGCGCGGGCCGGGGTTGGATTGCGTGCCGACTGGTACGGCAGTTGCCCTTATTCTGCTGGCCGTTGGGAATTTCAGCGCCGCCAGGGCCGAAAGCCCCGCATCCGATTTCAAGGCGGTCCAAGCGCTGGTACCCCTCCCCGAAGCGGCCGATGTGCCGCCGCCGACCATTGCCGACGTCGGCGGATTGCCCATGCCCGAGCCGGCCACCGTCGGCACAATAGCGCCGGCCCCCGCCGGCGCATCCGCACCCGCCACGGCAGCCGCCCCGTCCGATCCGATGGTCGGCGCAGAGCCGGCCGACGCAGCGCCCGCCACCGCGAATGCGCCCGCAGCCCCCGCCCCGGCCCCGGCCGCGACGGTTTCGACCCCGGCGCCGACCGAAACGCCCGCCGCCGCAGGCGCAAAGGAACCGGCCAAGCCCACCATCGCCGTCGATCTCTCGCCCGCCGACCAAGCGACTGCGGAGAAGCTGCGCGAATTGCTGGCGGGCAAAGGCGAACGAATTCTGGATCGCAAGAAAGAGCGGGCGGCGGTGGAAGCCTTTTATGCCGGCCGCGGCTACGCGCCGCTCTGGATCACCGATGGGGCCGCCAGCGAGCGCGCCAAAGCGACGATCGCGCGCTTGAAGGCCGCGGACACCGACGGCCTGGACCCGAGCGATTATCCGAGGCCCGATTTCAAGGCCCCGGCCGACCGGCCCGAGGCTCTTGCCGATGCCGAGCTCAGGCTCACCAATTCCGTGCTGACCTATGCGCGCCATGCCCAGACCGGCCGCGTGCATTACTCGCGCATCAGCGCCGACATCTTTTACGAGCAGGTGTTCCCGGAACCCGCCGAAATCTTGGCAAAGATCGCCGCCGCCTCCGATGCCGGCGAGGCGCTCGGCTCGTATAACCCCCCGCATCCGGGCTACAAGGCGCTCCGCGCCAAGCTTGCCGAAGCGCGAGCCGGCCACGGCGATACGGGTCCCGCGCGCATTGGCGGCGGGCCGGTCGTCAAGCCCGGCATGCACGATGCCCGCGTGCCGTCGTTGCGCCATCGCCTCGGGATCTCCGGCGACGGCGAGAGCTACGACAAACCGCTCGCCGAGGCGGTGAAGAAGTTCCAGCGGCAGCACGACCTCTCGCCGACCGGCAACCTCAATTCCGCGACCCTCGAGGCGCTCAACGGGCCGCGGCACGATCGCGACGCGGATGTCATCGTTGCCAACATGGAGCGCTGGCGCTGGCTTCCGCGCGATCTCGGCAAAGCCTACGTGATGGTCAACATTCCGGACTTCACGCTCAGGGTGGTGCGCGACGGCGCCACGATCTGGCACACCAAGATCGTCACCGGCAAGCCGGCGATGCCGACGCCGCTGTTGAGCGAGCCGATGAAGTTCATCACCGTGAACCCGACCTGGAACGTTCCGCCTTCGATCGTGCAGAACGAATATCTGCCGGCGCTGCAGCAGGACCCGATGGCGCTGGAGCGAATCGGGCTCAAAATCGAATACAATCGCGACGGCACGATCCACATCTTCCAGCCGCCCGGGGACAAGAACGCGCTCGGACGCATCCGCTTCAATTTCCCCAACAAGTTCCTGGTCTATCAGCACGATACCCCGGACAAATATCTGTTCGCGCAGGACAAGCGCGCCTACAGCCACGGCTGCATGCGGGTCGAGAACCCGCTCAAATACGCCGAGGTTCTCCTCTCGATCGCCCGGCCGCATGACGGTTATACGCAAGAGCGGCTGCACCGGATGATCGGTAGCGCCGAACAGGACATCAGCTTCCAGACCCTGATCCCGGTGCACCTCACCTATCAGACGGCGTTTGTCGACGAATCCGGCAAGCTCAATATCCGGGAGGACCTCTACGGCCGCGACGCGACGGTGATCGCCGCGCTCAAGGGCAGCGAACGCCGCTTCGCCGATGTCGCGATTGAACGCCCGCAGAACGGCGCCCGCCAGCAGGCGGTTCGTCTGCCGCCGCGGTCCTTCCCGTTCGGCGGCGGCGGGCAGTTTCCGTTCTTCGGCTGGTTCCGCTGAACCCCTTGGCCTGTCTGCAAGAACGCTGTTGATGCCGGCGCCGCCCCCGGCGCAAGGGCACGTTTTTGCCATACTCCCCGGCTACCCATGAGGGATCGGGGGGACGGGGGACACGCGCTAATTCCGCGTTAACCGGTCCCAATGAAGACTGCGTTAGCCTTTGCCCGCGGTGGGGACGCCGCGGCAATGAACCATAACGTTTTCGCGGAACAGCGCACGTGCCTCTGGGGATCGCGCGGAAGGCTGGTCTTGTGGCGTGCCCATGGCGCGTGGGGCAGCGTGCCGGCCTCGCTGCGTTGTTCGTGCTGTTCGGCTCGCAGGGACTCAAGAGCGTCATCGCCGAGGGCGACACGCGCGCGCTCTCGCTGCACCACATGCACACCGGCGAGGACATCAGCATCACCTTCAAGCGCAACGGCCGCTATGACGAGGAGGCGCTCAAGAAGCTCGACTGGTTCCTGCGGGATTGGCGTCGCGAACAGTCGACCCACATGGATCCGCAGCTGCTGGATCTGATCTGGGAAGTCAGCCACGAGGTCGGCGCCAAGGAGCCGATTCAAGTGGTCTGCGGCTATCGCTCGCCCGAGACCAACGCCATGCTGCGCCACCGCAGTCGCGGCGTCGCCCAATACAGCCAGCACACCGTCGGCCGGGCCATGGATTTCTACATCCCGGGGGTATCGCTCGAGCAAGTGCGGATCGCCGGGCTGCGGCTGCAGCGCGGTGGGGTGGGATTTTATCCGACCTCCGGCTCGCCGTTCGTCCATCTCGACACCGGCAGCGTGCGGCACTGGCCGCGCATGACCCACGACCAGCTCGTTCGCGTGTTCCCGGACGGCAAGACGGTGCACATTCCCACCGACGGCCGGCCGCTGACCCATTATGCCCAGGCGCTTGCCGAGGTCCGCCGCCACGGCTCGACTCCGTCCGCGACGCTGCTGGCGCAGGCGCATGACGCCGGGGCGATCAGCGACAGCGACGTCCAGATGGCGGGTGCGGAAAAACCCAAGCGCGGCTTGCTCGCCAAACTATTCGGTTTCAGCGCGGACGAAGAGGACGCCGATGCGGCCGAGCGCGACGGCGCGGTTCACGCCGCCCCGGCGGTTGCGCGCCCGAACCCCGTGCAAACCAAGCCGGTCCGTCTCGCCGCCGTTCCGATCCCGCCGAAGGCGCCGCCGCGGCCGGGCCAATTCACGCTCGCGGCAACTTCTCAGAATCCGGCCGACGTGGTCCCTGCGCGCGGCACCTTCACCGCCGCGCCGGCCGCCGCCGCGGTGACCGCGGTCGCGGAACGCGCCGACGCCAGGGCCGCCGCCCCGCCGGGCGCGGTCAATGACAGCGGACAAAAACTCGTCTGGATCGCGGGACCCGAGGGCCGGCCGGCTCCGCGCCCGCCCCAGGAAATTGCCGTCGCCAGCGCCGATCCCGAGCCGACCGCCAGCATCGGCTCCTGGCCCGAGTTCGCCAAGGATCGCGTCCCGGCCGAGATCGCGCTCGCCTATGCGGCAACGACGCCCGCCGCGGTCCCCGAGCCGCCGCCCCGCCCGGTCCCGATGGGCGTGTTGGGTGCGCCGGTCCCGGCCATCGCTCCGGCCGCTGCCGGCCCGGCGCCGGTCGCGTTCCGCGGCGAAAAGATCCACGATCCGTGGTTGCGCGGCGTGGTCATGGCTCCGAGCGTGCAATATTCGATGCACGTTTCGGTGTTCGGTCCGACCGACTACCGCACGCTCAAGCCGCTGTTCGCCAAACCCTCGTTCGCGCTGGCGATGGTGTTTTCCGCCGACCCGCATTTCGGCATGAATGCCGACGCCTTCGGCGGCGCCGCGGTCGCGTTCCTGCCGACCATCACCTTCGCGACGCGCACCGCGGGCTTGCGCTAGTTTCAAGAATTTACGGGTCGTCGTCCCAGCCAAACGAGCGTTGCGAGCGCGAGCCGGGACCTATGAACACCAGCCGAGAGCTACCGATCCGATCGTGAGCATGGGTTCCGGCTCTCACGCCATTATGGTGAGGAGGGCGGCCGTCCTTCGAGGCTCGGCGCTCGCGGGGTCCCCATCGCGCAAGACGCGATGGGGTGCCCCGGCGCCTCGCGCCTCAGGATGACGGCCGCCCCTCGATCCACGCTCGGCCGGAACGACGGCGATGATTTGGCGCCCTACCTACCCCGCGATCATACCGAGCGCGAGCATGTAGGTCGCCAGAATCGCCTCGTGCTCCTTGCGTTCGTCTGCGTCCTGCTTGCGCAGCTTGACGATCGAGCGCAGCGCCGTGACGTCGAAGCCGTTGGCCTTGGCTTCGGCATAGACGTCGCGGATGTCGTCCGCGATCGTCTTCTTCTCTTCCTCGAGCCGCTCGATGCGCTCGACGAAGGCACGCAGATGCTCTTTCGCGATCCGGGCGGGGACGGCGGCGCGGGTTTCGGCAGCGGGCGCGGCATCGGTCATCGATGTTCCTTTTCCGTCGAGCGAACGCGGCCCTGTCCGCCGCGCCCTCACGTTTCGGGAGGAACCGGTCGCCCGTCAAGCCGCGGGAAGAGCCATCCACAGGCTCAATGCTTGTGGCTGCCTGCCTCGAATGCGGCGCGTTGCTGCGGGCTCGCCTCGCGCTGGTATTTCGCCTTCCATTCCTCGTAGGGCATGCCGTAGACCAGCTCGCGGCTCTCGTCCTTGGTCATCGCAATGCCCTCGGCGTCGGCCGCCTCCTTCATCCAGTTGGAGAGGCAGTTGCGGCAGAACCCGGCAAGGTTCATGAGATCCAGGTTCTGCACCTCGGTACGCGCTCGCAGGTGCTCGACCAGCCGCCGGAATACGGCGGCCTCGAGGTTCGTGCGGCTGGCATCGTCAAGCTTCATGACCAAAATCCTTCTCGCCTCGGCAAAGCCGGGGCTGTGCCCGGGGATGGAACAGAGGATAGTGGCGCCGGGCCGCCGCCGCCATAGCGCCGCGGCGCCAAGATTGGGAACCGCAATGGCCGGCAAGCACGCAGGCAGGCAGTACGAATGAGCGAAGCTGTGCGTTCGCGGCGGGAGTTTCTCGAGACCCTGTTCAAGACCGCCATCGCCGCCGCGCATCCGGCAAGCTCAATGCCGCCGCATCTTCCCGCGCCGCCGGCGCAGGGCCGGCTGATCCTGCTGGCCGCCGGCAAGGCGGCGGGTTCCATGACCGAAACGGCGGAACGGCATTACCTCGATGTTCATGGCGTCCCCGAGCGCCGCATCGCCGGGATCGCCGTCACCCGTCATGGTTACGGCCGGCCGACCCGCCTCGTTCCGGTGATCGAGGCGGGCCATCCGGTTCCCGATGCGGCGGGTCTCGCCGGGGCTCAGCAGGCGCTCGATCTCGCCGACGCGGCCGAGCGGGACGACCTGGTCCTGGTGCTGCTTTCGGGCGGGGCTTCGGCCAATTGGATCGCGCCCGCACCGGGCGTCACGCTCGAGGAGAAGCAGGCAGTCACCCGCGCGCTGCTGCGATCGGGCGCCTCCATCGGCGAGATCAACACGGTGCGCAAGCATCTTTCCCGCATCAAGGGCGGCAGGCTCACCGGCCGCTCGTATCCGGCGCGCGTCGTCACGCTCGCCATTTCCGATGTACCGGGCGATGATCCGGCGGTGATCGGCTCCGGGCCGACCGTGCCGGATCCTTCGACGCTTGCCGACGCGCGCGACATCGTCGCCCGCCATAATCTCGAGGTGCCGGCTTCGGTCGAACGCGCGCTCGCCGACCAGGCGAACGAGACGCCGAAGCCGGGCGACCCGATCTTCGCCGGCACCGAGTTCCGCCTGATCGCGCGGCCGGCCGACGCGTTCCGGGCCGCGGAGGCAGCGGTCCGCGCCGCCGGATATGAGTGCGTGTTTCTCGGCGATCGCCTCGAGGGGGAAGCTCGCGAGGTCGCCGCCGATCACGGCCGGCTCGCCCGCGGCATCGCGGCGGCGGGCCGGCGGGCGGTGATCCTGTCGGGTGGCGAGCTCACCGTCACCATTCGGGGCACCGGCCGGGGCGGGCCGAATCAGGAATATGCGCTCGCGCTTGCGATGGAAATCGCCGGCGCCAACGAAATTGCCGCGCTCGCGGGCGACACCGACGGCACCGACGGCGGTTCCGGCCGCGCGGACGACCCGGCCGGCGCCTACGTCGATGGGACCACGATGGCGCGGGCGCAGGCGCTCGGCCTCGATCCCGCCGCGTTTCTCGCCAACAACGATTCCACCTCCTTCTTCGCCCGGCTCGGCGATCTCGTCGTCCCCGGGCCGACCTGGACCAATGTCAACGACTTTCGCGCCGTGCTCGTTGACACGCCTTGAGGGCTGGCGCGAAATCCCGCGATCAAAGGGTGCGTTCATGAATTCGCGGACGGAGCCGTCCCCCTCTCCCCGCTTGCCGGGAGAGGGTTGGGGTGAGAGGCAGTTTGCCGAGAATAGCCCCTCACCCGGCCTTGCCTTCGGCAAGGACCGACCCCGGATCACGTCCGGGGCAGGCCCTCTCCCGGCTGTGCGGGGAGAGGTTAGAGCGAGATGACCGCATTGCTGCTGCGTGGAATTCTGCTGGCACTGCCGCTGTGGGCCTTTGCGGCGCCGGCCGCCGCCGATTTCCGGCTGTGCAACAATACCGGCAGCCGCGTCGGCATCGCCATCGGCTACAAGGACGGCGACGGCTGGACCACCGAGGGCTGGTGGAACCTGGCGGCGCGCAGCTGCGACACCTTGCTCAAGGGCGCGCTGGTGGCCCGGTTCTACTATATTTACGCCATCGACTACGACCGGGGCGGGGAATGGTCCGGCAAGGCATTCATGTGCACGCGCGACAAGGAATTCACCATTCGCGGGATCGAGGACTGCCTCGCCCGCGGCTTTGACCGCGCCGGCTTTTTCGAGGTCGACACCGGGGAGCAGCGCGCCTGGACCGTGCAGCTCACGGAATCGACCGAGCAGACGCCCCCGCGCGCGATGCCGCAATATGCCCCGATCAATCCGGGTGCCCCGGCTGCCGGGCAGCCGGCAACGCCGTTCACGGCACCCAATTCGTCGAGGCCTCCCGCGCGATGAGACGCTTGCGCCGGGCCAAGATCGTGGCGACGCTCGGGCCATCCTCGTCCGAAGCGGCCGTGATCCAGCGCCTGTTCGAGGCGGGCGCCGACGTGTTCCGCATCAACATGAGCCACACCACGCACGACCGCATGCGCGAGCTCGTGCGGCTGATCCGCTCCGTGGAAAAGAAGAGCGAGCGTCCGATCGGCGTGCTGGTCGACCTGCAGGGACCCAAGCTCCGCGTCGGCAGCTTCGAGGGCGACGCGGTCATGCTCGAGCGCGGCGCGACCTTCGTGCTCGATACGGATCCGGCGCCGGGCGATGCCTCGCGCGTGCAGCTGCCCCATCCGGAGATCCTCGCGGCGCTCGAGCCCGGCCACACGCTCCTCCTCGACGACGGCAAGGTACGGCTGACCGTGATCGAGACCGCGCCCGGGCGTGCGGTAACCCGGGTCGAGGTTGGCGGCAAACTTTCGAACCGCAAGGGCATCAGCCTCCCCGACACGACGGTGCCGTTCTCGGCGCTGACCGCGAAGGACCGCTCCGACCTCGAGGCGGCGCTCGACGCCGGCATCGACTGGGTCGGGCTCTCGTTCGTGCAGCGGCCGGAGGACGTGGCCGAGGCCAAGAAGATCACCCGCGGCCGCGCCGCCGTGATGGCGAAAATCGAGAAGCCGCAGGCGGTCACCCGGCTCGGCGAGATTCTCGATCTCGTTGACGCGCTGATGGTCGCCCGCGGCGATCTCGGGGTGGAAATGCCGCTCGAGAAGGTTCCCGGCGTGCAGAAGCAGATCACCCGCACGGCGCGGCGCGCCGGCAAGCCGGTGGTGGTGGCCACCCAGATGCTGGAATCGATGATCAGCAATCCGGTGCCGACCCGCGCCGAGGTCTCCGATGTGGCGACCGCGGTGTTCGAAGGCGCCGACGCCATCATGCTCTCGGCGGAATCCGCGGCCGGCAAATATCCGGTCGAATCGGTGGCGATGATGAACCGCATCGCCGAGGAGGTGGAGAGCGATCCGACCTATCGCTCGATCATCGAGGCGCAGCGCGCCGAGCCGGAGGCGACCGGCTCCGACGCGATCGCCGCCGCGGCGCGCGGCATTGCCGAAACCCTGGTGCTCTCCGCGATCGTGTGCTGGACCAGCTCCGGTTCGACCGCGCTGCGGGTCGCGCGCGAGCGGCCGAAATCGCCGATCATCGCCATCTCGCCCAACCTGTCGACCGGCCGCAAGCTCTCGGTGGTCTGGGGCGTGCATTGCGTGATCGCCCAGGACGCCCGCGATCTCGACGACGTGGTCGATCGCGCCTGCCGCATGGCGGCGCGGGACGGTTTTGCCAAAATCGGCCAGCGCATCATCATCGTGGCGGGCGTTCCGCTGCGCACGCCCGGTGCGACCAACATGATGCGGATCGCCTTCGTGGGCGACGAGGCGGCCGACAGCGCGCCCTTGTTCCAGGCGGCCGAGGACCGGCGCCAAAAGACGCGGGTGTGAGGCGAGGCTGCCCGGCACGAGAGCCTGCCCTGGACTCAATCCGGGGCCGCGCAAGACGAATTTTGGGCCAAGAAGGGCTCAAAACTGCGCAAAAAGGGCTCAAAACTGCACGCGGTTCATGAAAACTATTGAGGAAAACCAATCGCTTAAGCCCGTTCAATCCGCGGAATTACATCTTTAGATTTTTTAGAATTCGTGTTTCGACCAGTAATACGCTTTTGTTGCAGGCCATGCACCGGGGGACGTGAGCTCAGATATCCCGGCCCTCGACCTTGTCAGTCAAAGCCTTGACGAATTCCGGGATCTTCTGCAGGTGCGGATCGATCTCGAGCGCGCGGCGGAACGCCTGGAGCGCGCGTTTGTCCTCGCCCATCTCCTGCAACAATTGCGGCTTAGGCCGTGAATGGGGGCGTTGAGAAACCCTAACGACCAGAGATTCCAGAGGAAATTTCGACACTAGGTTCTTGAAAGTGGGTAACGCTTGTGTTACCCTAAAAGATGCCAGAAATACGCTACTACGTGGCCTCCGACGGCCAGCAGCCGTTTGCCGCCTGGTTTGCGGATTTAGAGGCGGTTGCACGAGCCAAGGTCACGCGCGCCATTGTCCGGCTGGAGCAGGGCAACTTCTCCAACGTGAAATCGGTGGGCGAAGGCGTGCTCGAGTATCGGATTAATTTCGGGCCAGGCTATCGCGTCTATTTCGGGCAGGACGGCCAGACGTTGGTGATCTTGCTGACGGGCGGCACGAAGAAGCGCCAACAGCGCGATATCGATGCAGCTCATACCTATTGGCAGGAATACAAGCAAAGCAGCCGCGGGCGGCGCTGAACGGAGGTAGAGATGGGAAGAACAAAGAGCTTCAAGGGCTTGGTGGAGCATCACGTCAAGGGTGACGCGAAATTCGCCGAAGCCCTTCTGCGCGAAGGCATCGACGCGATGCTGAGCGGCGACCTGGATACCGGGAAAGCGATCATGCGCGATTACATCAAGGCGACCGTCGGCTTCGAAAAGCTCGGCGCGGCAACCGGCGCACCGCCCAAAAGCCTGATCCGCATGTTTGGGCCACGCGGCAACCCGCAGGCTAAAAATCTCTTCAGCGTGATCGGCTATCTGCAAAAGCGGGCGGGCTTGCACCTTCACGTCGCCGGATAGATACGCGCGCGTTCATTCCATGCAAGCTCTCTTACAGAACGGACAAATGAAGAAGCTTCCCCCGAAGTACGATACAACCCCTAATGGGCAAGCGCGTTTGTTGCAGGCCATGCACCGCGTGGCGCGAGCTCAGATATCCCGGCCCTCGACCTTGTCGGTCAGCGCTTTGATGAATTCCGGGATCTTCTGCAGGTGCGGATCGATCTCGATCGCGCGGCGGAACGCCTGCAGCGCGCGTTTGTCCTCGCCCATCTCCTGCAGAATCATGCCGAGCCCGGTCAGCGCCCCGAAATGGCGCGGCTCGCGCGCGAGCGCCTGGGCGATGTCGGCGAGCGCGTGCCCGTAGTCCTTCTTGACGAAATACATCGTCGCGCGGCGATTCCAGGCCTCGGCATAGTCCGGCTTGAGCTCGACGATCGCATCGAGCAGCCGGATGGCGAGATCGACGTCCTTCTGCTCGGCCGCCTCTTTCACGCGCGACATCAACAGGTCGGCGGTGTCGCTTCCGGAGGCGAACCACAGCGCCCAAATGCGGTCTTCGACGAGCTTGGCGGCCTCGGCATCGGGCGCGGCTTTCAGCGCCTCGAACAGGAAATCGATGCTCCGCCCGCGATCGGCCTTGTTCTCGCGCGGCGCCTTGTCCGGCTCCGCCGCGCCCGGCGCTTGCGCCTGCGCCTGCGCGCGTCCGACCGGTCCCGCCAGCGCGGCCGCGAGCAGAACCGCAAAGCAAAACGCAGCGAATCTCGCCGTCATGGGCCGATTGTACGGCACGGGACCGCTCTCGTAACCAGCAAGATGCTCAAACGCGCGTGAGCGCGACGCTGTTCCGGCGGCGTCAGCCCTGGCGGGCCTTGTACCTGCGCTGGATCTTGTTGATGACGTAGACGCGCCCCTTGCGCCGAACCAGCCGGTTGTTGCGGTGCCGGGAGCGCAGCGATTTGAGCGAATTGCGGACTTTCATGGCGGTTCCTCGAAGCTTCGCGGGTTGATAGGGTCCGCGCCCCAGCCTGTCAACGCCGGCACGAACGCGCCGCATACTCCCACCTCCCCCTGGAGGGGGGAGGTCGGCGAGCATCGCAAGATGCGAGCCGGGTGGGGTGAAGCTGACTCACCCCACCCCGGCAGCTCGCAAAAATGCTCGCTGCCGACCCTCCCCCTCCAGGGGAGGGTAAAGCGCGCGCGATCATCGCCAGCGTATCAAATCCCCAGATACGCCTGCCGCACGCGGTCATTCGCCAAGAGTTCCGGCCCGGTGCCTTCGAGCACGGTGCGCCCCGTCTCCATGACATAGGCGCGATCGGCGATCTTCAGCGCCGTATGGGCGTTCTGCTCGACCAGGAAGATGGTGACGCCCTCGGCCTGCAGTTTCTGCACGGAGCGGAAGATCTCGGCGACGAGCAGCGGCGCGAGCCCCATGCTGGGCTCGTCGAGCAGCAAGAGCCGCGGCTTCGACATCAGCGCGCGGGCGATCGCCAGCATCTGCTGCTGTCCGCCGGACAGCGCGCCGGCGAGCGTGCGGCGCCGCTCGGCGAGCACGGGGAACAGGGCGAAGGCGCGGTCGATGCCCTCGCGGATCTCGGCAACGGCCCGCGTGTAGCCGCCCATGACGAGGTTGTCCTCCACGGTGAGCGCCGGGAACATCTGCCGGCCCTCCGGCACCTGGGCGATCCCGAGCCGCACGCGTTTCGCCGCCGAGAGTTTGCGGATGCTCGCGCCCTCGAAGCGGATGTCGCCGCCGCTTGCCGGCCGCACCCCGGAAATGATGCGCATCAGCGTGGTCTTGCCGGCGCCGTTGGCGCCGACCAACACCGAGAGCTGGCGCTCCTCGATCTTCATGTCGACCCCGCGCAGCGCCGGGATGCGGCCGTAATGGCTGGTGAGCTTTTCGATCTCGACGAGCGCCATGGCTCAGGGTCCCGAAAGCGACGATCCGCGGCTCACGGCGCCGGCGAAACATCCGGCTTGGAAGCCCGCCGGCGCTCGATCAGCCGCAGGTGCAGCGAGGGCACGATGCCTTTCGGCAGGAAGATCATCGCGCTCACCAGGATCGCCCCGAACAGGAAATCGTGCCACAGCTCGAAGCCCGACAGCGCCTGCGGCAACAGCGTGAGGAGCGCCGCGCCCACCGCGGCGCCGAACGTCGAAGCCATGCCGCCGACCACCACCATGGTCACCAGCTCGACCGAGCGCAGGAAGCCCGCTTCGTCCGGCGTGATGAAGCGCTCGGCGTTGGCGAACAACGAGCCGCTGAGCGCGGCGATCACGGCGGAGAGCACGAAGATGCGCGCCTTGAGCGCGGCGGTGTCGAGTCCCGCGGTTTGCGCGGCGATCTCCGAATCGGCGAGCGCCCTTAAACCCCGGCCGAACGCGGAGCGCATCAGGTTGAGGGACAGGAAGATCACGATTACCAGCACCGCGGCGACGATCCAGTACCAGGTCTGCGGGCCGCGCAGCTTCCAGCCGAGGATCTGCAGCACCGGCACCGAGATCCCGTCCGGGCCGCCGGTGAATTCGATCTCGCGGTTGATCACGATCGAGACGATGATGCCGAGCCCCAGCGTGGCCATGGCGAGATAATGGCCGCTCAGCCGCAGAATCGGCCGCGCCACCAGGAAGGCGAGCCCGCCGGCGAGCGCCGCGCCCACGGCGAGCGCGATCAGGCCGTGCACGGAATAGCGCGACGCCAGGATCGCGCTCGAATAGCCACCGATGGCGAAGAACGCCGCGTGGCCGAGGCTGATCTGCCCGGCGTAGCCGACCAGGAGGTTGAGCCCGACCGCGACGATGGCGTTGAGCCCCATCTTCATGGCGACGTCGTAATGATAATTGTTGTCGAAGCCGAGCGGGGCGAGGAGCACGATCACGACGAGCGCGCCGAGCCCGGCATAGCCGCTGTCGATCAGCGCCGCGAATGACGGCCGCGCGACTCCCAGCTGAGAGAAGAGTGAGTTTTTGGTCACCTCGCCGGCACCGAGTTCTCAAGCTTAGGGAGCATGGCGAAACCACGCAGCGTACGCGCTTCCCCTCTCCCCTTGCGGGAGAGGGTGCCGAGCGGACGCAGTCCGCGAGGCGGGTGAGGGGTATCGGCTGCGATCAACATCTGACGCACCCCTCACCCGGCCGATCCTCGTTCCACTCGGATCGACCACCCTCTCCCGCAAGGGGAGAGGGGAAGCGCGCTTGCCGCTCCACTGCGTAAATCGATTTGATCACGGTCTCGCCGTTGACGACGAGAGGGAGTCCGCGGCTTCGACGTGCGGTACTCATACGCGGTGCACGGCGCGGCGGCCGAACAGGCCGCTCGGCTTGAGGACCAGCACGGCGAGGATCAACAGGAACGCGACCGCGTCCTTGTAGGCGGAGGAGACGTAGCCGGCGGCCATCGCCTCGGTCAGCCCGAGGATGATTCCGCCGGCGAGCGCCCCGGTCGCGGTGCCGAGCCCGCCGAGGATCGCCGCGCAGAAGCCCTTGAGGCCCAGCATGATGCCGACGTCGTAGCGGGTCAGCGTGATCGGCGCGGTGAGCACGCCGGCGAGCGCGCCCAGCAATGCCGACAGCGCAAAGCTCAGGCGCAGAATGTTTTTCACGTCGATGCCCATCAGCTCCGCCGCCAGCCGATTCTGCGCGGTCGCGAGCATCGCCTTGCCGAGCCGCGTGCGGTTGAAGAAGAAGGCGAGCGCCGCCATCACCGCGAGCAGGCTGCCGACCACCCAGAACGCCTGCGGGTTCACCTGCGCGCCGCCGATGTCGACCGGCGCGTCGCCCGAGAACGAGGCGAGCCGGTAGAAGTTCTTGCCGAGCAGGATCTCGACCGCGCCGCGGATGGTGATCGAGACCCCGATGGTGATGATGATGAGCGTGACGAGGCTCGAGTGGCGCACCGGCTCGATCGCCAGCCGCTCGACCGCGAGCCCGGTCACGACCGTGACGGCGATCGCGGCCGGCACGGCCAGCACCAGCGGCATCGCGCCGCCGGCGGAGAGCGCCACCGCCGACATGCCGCCGATCATCACGAACTCGCCTTGCGCGAAATTGATGATGTCGGAGGTGTTGTAGATCATCGAGAAGCCGATGCCGATCAGCGCGTAGATCGCGCCGACGGTGAGGCCGGAGGCGAGGATCTGCAGGAACTCCGCCATGCCCGCCTACTCTACCGCAGAGGACTGCGAACTTGCTCCGAACACCTCCCCCCTTGAGGGGGAGGTCGGCTCGCGCCATGCGGCGCGAGCCGGGAGGGGGGTGTGAGATCCGCGGAGTCAAAGAAATACCCCCCTCCCCATCCCTCCCCCTCAAGGGGGGAGGGAGGCGATTGGGGACCACGCGTCCCAAACTGCATGGCCTGAAGCTGACTTCTGGCTTGAATCAATACAGCAGCTTCCACTTGCCGTTCGCAATCTCGACCATGTGGAACGCCGAGGTGTCGAGCCCCATGTGATCGGTCGGCGACAGATTGAAGATGCCGTCGGTGCCCACCACCTGCTTCAGGTTCTCGATGGCGTCGCGCACCTTGGCCTTGTCGGTCGTGCCCGCCTGCTTGACCGCGGTGACGTAGAGCAGCAGCGCGTCGTAGGCGTGGCCGCCGAAGGTGGAGATCGGCTGGTGGTAGGCCGCCTCGTATTCCTTGCGGTAGTCGAGCCCGACCTTCTTCTGCGGATCGTTGTCGGCGAGCTGTTCGGCGATCAGCACCGCGGCGGCGGGAATGCGCACGCCGTTGGCGGCGGCGCCGGCGCCGTCGATGTACTCCTGGGAGGCGACCGCGTGGCTGAAGTAGAGCGGGATCTTCGACATGCCGAGCTGCTGGTAGTTCCGCGTGGTGATCGCGGTCGGGGCCTGCGAGCCGCAGTCGAGCACGGCCTGGATGTCGGCATGCGAGCGCAGATTGGTGAGCTGCGGCGTCATGTCGGTGTCGGTCGGCGCGTAGGTCTGGTCGTCGACGACGGTGATGCCGTGTTTCGGCGCCACGCTCTTGGCTTCCTTGCGGCAGGATTCGTCGAACCCGACCGAGCCGGCGATGATGCCGACTTTGCTCAAGCCGCGCTTCTGCATGTCGATATAGTCCTTCTCCACCGCCATGCGATCGGTATGCGGGGTCTTGAACACCCATTTCTTCACCGGCTCGATGATCACGGCCGCGCCGCCGAGCGAGATGAAGGGGATCTCGGCGTCCTGCGCGATCGGCACCACCGCCATGGTCTCGCCGGTGAGCGAGCCGCCGATCAGCCCGTCGACCTTGTCGTTGTCGATCAGCTTGCGCGCGAACGACACCGCCTGCTTGGGGTCGGACCCGGTATCGTAAAGCGTGAGCTGGAGCTGGCGGCCGAGCACGCCGCCCGCGCGGTTGGCCCGCTCGATCTCGAGCTTGAGCGTCTTGGCCTCGGGATCGCCCAGGAACGACCCGGGCCCGCTGGCGGAGACGAACGCCCCGATTCGGATCGGCTCCGCGGCGATCGCCGGCTGCGGATGGAAAGCTGCCGCCGCGATGATGAGCGCGGCCGTCGGGATCGTCGCTCTTGCTGAGACTTTCATCGCTTCCTCCCTCTCTCGCTGCGGCCGGCTCTTCACGAGCCGGTCATTGTTGCATTCCGATTCTCGTCGAGTGCCGGCCCGGCCCATGCCGGTCTTGGCTCAGCCGAGGCTCATCGCGATCCGGCGCAGGATGCTCTGTGCATCTTTCAAATGCACACGCGATCATCATAGATCGGAACGGAAGGCTCCGACAGGCTCGCCCGCAGAAGTGACCGCTTCCGGTCTAGGCCGACGGCTCGTGCGCGGCGCGTGCCAGCAGCGCCCGCGCGCGGGCGACAACCGGCTCGTCGACCATCTTGCCGTCGAACACGAACGCCCCCTGCCCGGCCGCCTGTGCCGCCTCGAACGCGGCAACCAGCCGGCGAGCGTGCTCGATTTCCTCGAGGCTGGGCGAGAACGCCGCGTTGAGGATGGGGACGAGGCTGGGGTGGATGCAGGTCGCGCCCTCGAAGCCGAAATCGCGGGCCTCGCGCGCCGCGCGTTTGACGCCTTCGACGTCGCGGAAATCGGCGACGCTGCGCAACATGCCGAACGAGCGCACACCTGCGGCCTTCGCGGCGAGATGCACCATCAGCTTCGGCAGCCGCAGCACCTCGGGGGTCGGCTCCGCGCCCATGGTGGTTGCGAGATCCTCGCTGCCGGCTACCAGGGCAAACACCCGGGCGCTCGCCGCCGCCATAACACGGGCATCGAGCACCGCGCCGGGATCTTCCAGCATCGGCACCAGCACGACATGCTCGCTCCCGCGCTCGATGCGGTCGAGATGCGCATCGATCCGGGTAAGATCGGCCGGCGCATGCACCTTGGGCACGAACAACCCGAACGCGCCGGCCCGGCACGCCGCTGCCGCGTCGTCGAGCGCCGGCGCGCCCGCATTGATCCGCACGAACACCTTTGCGCCGTTGCGCCCGGCGGACGCCACGGCATCCTTCAGCCGCGCGCGTGCGGAGAGCTTCTCCTGCGGGGCGACAGCGTCCTCGAGATCGAGGATCAGCGCGTCGGCACCGCGCTCGTGCGCGCGCGCGAGAAATTTGTCCGAGCTCGCCGGCACATAGAGCAGCGACCGGATCATGCGGCGGCCCCTTCCCGCCGCAGCGCCGCGATCATTTCCCTGTCGTAGCCGGCCTCCGCCAGAACCGCATCGGTGTGCTCGCCGAGCATCGGCGCCGGACGGCGCCACACGCCGGGCGTACCGGAGAGCCGCGGCACGATGTTGTGCATCGGAATGCTGCCGAGGTCGGCATCCTCCACCTCGACCAGGATGTGGCGCTCGCGGAAATGCGCGTCCTCGACCGCGTCGTCGACATTGTAGACGGGTCCGACGGTGACGCCGCCGGCCCGCATCTGCGCGAGCGCCTCATCCCGCGTGCGCAGCGCGAACCAGCCGCCGACCGCTTCGTCGACCAAGGCGCGGTTGCGCACGCGATCGCTGTTGGTGCGGAACCGCGCGTCCTCGATCATGCCGGCGCGGCCGATCACTTCGAACACGCGCTTGGCCATGCTCTGGATCGAGGCCGACATCGCCACGTATTTGCCGTCGGCGCAGCGATAGACGTTGCGCGGCGCGGTGGTGCTCGAGCCGCTTCCGGTGCGCTCCTTGACCTTGCCGGTGGCCCGAAAAATCGCGGCCTCCGGGCCGAGCACGGAAAAAATCGCTTCGAGCAGCGACAGGTCGATGATCTGCCCGCGCGCGCGGCCGCGCTCGCGCGCGAACAGCGCGGTTGCCACCGCATTGGCGCCGTAGAGGCCGGCGATCATGTCGGCGAGCGCCAGCGGCGGCAGCACCGGCTCGCGGTCGGGAAACCCGGTGCGCGCCGCAAGCCCGCTCATCGCCTCGACCAAGGTGCCGAAGCCGGGCAGCTGCGCGTAAGGCCCGGTCTGGCCGAAGCCGGAAATGCGCACGAGGATCAGATCGGGATTGCGCGCCAACAGCACGTCGGGGCCGAGCGCCATCTCTTCGAGCGTGCCGGGCCGGAAATTCTCGATCAGCACGTCGGCGCGTTCGGCGAGCCGCAGCAGCGCCTCCTTGCCGGCCGCAACGCGAAGGTTGAGCACGATCGAGCGCTTGTTGCGCGCGTAGACCTTCCAGAACAGCGGCCGACCCTCGTCGAGCCAGTCGCGCAGCGGATCGCCCTGCGGCGGCTCGACCTTCGTCACTTCGGCGCCGAGATCGGCGAGCTGCAGCGAGAGCATGTTGCCGGCGACGAGCCGGGAGAGATCGAGCACGCGCACGCCCTCGAGCGGCCCGCGTCGAGTCGCATCGAACTCGATCATGTCGCGCTCGATGCGATTCTGGTCGGCCCCGGCCTCGCTCGGCGGATGGCCGTCCCTCACTCTCCGATCCCCAGCATCGCCTTGGCTTTTTGCAGGCCCTCCTGCTGCGGCGTGAACATGCGTCCGCCGATGACGCCGCCGTCGACCACGATATCCTCGCCGTTGACGAAGCTTGCGCGGTCCGAGGCGAGCCAACAGACGCACTGGGCGATGTCGTCGGGCACGCCGGCGCGCGGGATCGGCTGCATGCCGGCGTAGGCGACCTTGATCTTGTCGGCGAGCGCGTCGGCCTTGGTGGCGTCCTGCATGCCGAGCGCCTTGGCCAGAATGCCGGTGGCGATCGCGCCGGGAGAGACCGAATTCACCCGCACGCCGGATTCCCCGAGCTCCATGGCCACGCAGCGGGTCAGTTGCACCACCGCGGCCTTCGCGGCGCTGTAGATCATCGAGCTCGAATAGCCGGCGAGATGCGCGGCAATCGAGCCGTTGTTGATGATCGCGCCCGCGCGCTGTTTTTTCATGATCGGCGCGGCGTGCTTCATGCCGAGCATGACCGAGCGCACGAGCAGCGCCATCGCCTGGTCGAAGCCGTCGACCGGGATACCCTCGATGCCGCCGGTCGGCGCCGGGCCGCCGGCGTTGTTGAACAGTGCGTCGAGTTTTCCGTGGCGATCGAGCACGTGGCGGATCAGGCGCTCCCAGTCGGCCTCGCGGGTGGCATCCGCTTGGATGAAGCTTGCGTTGGCGCCGAGCCGCTTGGCGATCGCCTCGCCCTCGAGCTTGCGCCGGCCGGTGAAGAGGACGCGCGCGCCCTCCTCGACGAACAGCTCCGCGGTGCGCGCGCCGATGCCGCTCGTCGCTCCCGTGATGATTGCGATCTTGCCGTCGAGCATGCCCATGGTTCGATCCTCCCTTGTCTCTCTGCGAATTTGCTTGCCGCGCGATGCGCGAACGCGGTCGGCGGAGCCGATGCCGGCGAGCGCTCGCGAACGGATCATAGCTTAAGATCGATGGTGGGCGCGGCTCGATAAGGCCCGATCCGAATCAGCATCCGCGACAAATACTGTTTATCTTCTTGTTCAACTCCCGCTCCCGATCTTGCTGGTTGCGATCGTTGTCCTTCCTGCCCAGGGAGGGGGTTCGATTGGGTGCCGGTCCCAATGGCGTTTGCTTTTCACCGGTGACAAGGGTCCTTTTGCCTGCCGGCGCTTCAAGCGGCGGCTTGAAGTCGGACTGCGTCGAAATCGAGGTTCGGGATATCGGCACACCGCTGAACCAGACAAGTGCCCACGCGCCGCAAGCCACAAGCAGGGCGCCGGCAGTTCCAAGGACCAGGAATTGTACTGCCTTCATGTGGCTTTCCGGGCAGTTGCTGTGCGGGTTACTCGGTCACCGTCAATCGTACGCGGTGCGTTTGGGTCTGCACAAATTGAAAAACATCACTGTCCCGCATATTTGGCGATCTCGACGAGATTGCCATCCGGATCGCGGCAGTAGATCGAAGTCATGGGTCCCAGTGCGCCGGTTTTCTGCACGGGCCCTTCGGTGACGGCAGTCCCATTCGCCAGCAGATGATCGAGCACGTCCGCAGGGGCGGCGGTAGTGATGAAGCAAAGATCGAGGGACCCAGGCGCGTCCACCGCGCCGGTCGGCCAATTGGAAGCTCCTGTCGGCCTCAGATTGATCTTCTGATTCCCAAATTTCAGAGCTGTGCGCCGATCCGGTCCGAACTCCTCCCGGTCCATGCCCAACACGTGCTGATACCAGGCCGCCGTCGTGTCGAGATCCCGGCAATTGAGGACCACATGGTCAATGCGGTTTATCGAGAAAGGCATGGTTCTCTCCCACGGAACGCCACGCGAACATTCTGCCCGGCATCGCCCCACCTGACCAGGTTTTTGGGCGCGGTTCGCGGCTTGTTCAGGCAGCACGAGACACCGAGCCCATGATCCCCTGACGGGCCGGAATCTTCGATTTTCAGAGTCTTAAGATGGTGGGCGCGGCTGGGATCGAACCAGCGACCCCTACGATGTCAACGTAGTGCTCTCCCGCTGAGCTACGCGCCCGCACGCCGAGGGGCAAAGCCCCTTATATCGGCTGCGCCCGGCGAGGCAAGAACCCTCTCCCCTTGCGGGAGAGGGTGGTCCCGAGCGTAGCGAGGGACCGGGTGAGGGGTAATTTGCTCTGAGATAGACCCCTCACCCGGCTCGCACCTCGCAAGCGCTCGGTGCTCGCCACCCTCTCCCGCAAGGGGAGAGGGTTTCGGAGCGTGTGGCACGCCTCACGCCGCCAGCATCTTCTGCACCTCGTTGACGAGGTCGCGCAGGTGGAACGGCTTGGAGAGCACCTTGGCTTCCTTGGGCGCCTGCGAGTCGGGATTGAGCGCGACCGCGGCGAAGCCGGTGATGAACATGATCTTCATGTCGGGGTCGAGCTCGGAGGCGCGGCGGGCGAGCTCGATGCCGTCCATCTCCGGCATGACGATGTCGGTCAGCAGCAGCTGGAACGGCTCCTCGCGCAGCCGTCGGTACGCCGCAAGTCCGTTGTCGTAGTCGGTGACCTCGAAGCCGGCGCTCTGCAGCGCCTTGACCAGGAACCGGCGCATGTCGTTGTCGTCTTCGGCAAGCAGGATTTTCGGCATCGGCGGCTCACGGACCCAACTGCCCAACCGGGGACTCATCCCATAAGCCGCCTCGGGGGTAAATATCGGGTGAACCCTTCCCCCCGCTTGGCAGAAACCGCTTTGCCGTGGAGAATGCCCGCTGCCGTGCGAGGGAATCGGGGTCGCAACCGTGTGCGCCGGAAAGGTCTTCTAGGAACGATGAGCGATCCAGTCGTGGCCGAGCTCGATCCGCCGTTCGAAGTCATCGAACCGCAAGCGACCGCCGCGCCCTTCGTGTTCAATTCCCCGCACAGCGGCCGGGTCTACCCGCGGGCGTTTCTGGCGACCGCGCGGCTCGATCTCGCCACGTTGCGCCGTTCGGAAGATTCCTTCGTCGACGAGCTCGTCTCCGGGGTGGTCGGCCGCGGCCAGCCGCTGGTGCGCGTGCATTTCCCGCGCTGCTACGTCGACGTCAATCGCGAGCCCTACGAGCTCGACCCGCGCATGTTCGAGGGGCGGCTGCCCTCCTTCGCCAACACCCGCTCGATGCGGGTCGCGGGCGGGCTCGGCACCGTGGCGCGCGTCGTCGGCGATTCCCAGGAAATCTACGATCAGCGACTCCCCGTCGACGACGCGCTGCGGCGGATCGAATGCCTTTACAAGCCGTATCATCGGGCGCTGCGAAAATTGCTCGCGCGCGTCCACCACGATTTCGGGGCCGCGGCGCTGATCGACTGCCATTCGATGCCGTCGACCGGCGGTGCCAAGGAGGAGCGGCCGCGCGCCGATATCGTGCTGGGCGATCGCTACGGAACGAGCTGCGTCGCCGCCGTATCGGAGACGATCGAATCGACCCTGCGGGAGCTCGGTTATCTGGTCAGCCGCAACAAGCCCTACGCGGGCGGCTTCATCACCGAGCACTACGGCAACCCGGCCGCGGGCCTGCATTCGATTCAGCTCGAGATCAACCGCGCGCTCTATATGGACGAGCGCCGGTACCAGCGTTCGGCGAATTTTTCGCAGGTCGCCGCCGACATGGTGATTCTGGCCGATCGCCTGGCCGCCTTGCCGCTCGAGGAGTTGCGGCCCTACCGGGCCGCCGCCGAGTGACGGCCGGTTGCGAGCCTCGCCTACCGCATAGCAGCATCCCGTTCGGCGCATGGACATTTTTCCCGCCCATGCGGCCGCGGGTGCGGATTCCCAGGCCAGACGGCCTGAATTCGGTTGGACGCTGAAATGCTTGAAAAAAGGGCCGCTCGCGGGTGCAAGCGGCCCAAGTCTAGGGAGGAAACGCCCAAGGAGGGCGGCGGGAACGCGACGCAAATCGCGTTGCCGCGCTGCAGCAATATGCCACCGCGCCGCACAAAAGGCAAGTCCCGATTCCGGCCAGCCCTGCGCCGGGCGAAGCGCGATGCAAAATGGCCACAGCTTGCCGCGCCCGTCATGCCCGGCCCCGGATCAAGTCCGGGGCAGGCTCTTGTGCCGGGCATCCACGCCTAGGTCCCTGTTAAGGACGGCGGGGATGGGCCGGGACGAGCCCGGCCAAGACAAGCCCGCCCGCTTTCGGATGCGCGGGCGAGAGCTTCGCGCCGATCCAGGTTGCGGAACGGTGCCGGCTTCGATAGTCGGGCAGGCGGCGCGGGAAAACGTTCCATGACGGCGGTCGATTTCGGAAACTTCGTGGAGGAGCTGGCGAAAAAATCCGGCGAAGTGATCCTGCCGTTCTTCCGTACCTCGCTGAGCGTCGACAACAAGGGCGCGCTCGGCCGCTTCGATCCGGTGACCGCCGCGGATCGCGCCGCCGAGGCGGCGATGCGCGCGCGCATTCGCGAGGCGTTTCCCGAGCACGGCATCGTCGGCGAGGAATACGGCAGCGAGCATCCCGATGCCGAATACGTCTGGGTGCTCGATCCGATCGACGGCACCAAATCCTTCATCTGCGGCATGCCGGCGTGGGGAACGCTGATCGGGCTGATGCGATTCGGCAAGCCGGTGTTCGGCATGATGCACCAGCCGTTCCTGGGCGAGAGCTTCACGGGAGACGGCGAGGCGGCGCGCTACCGCGGCCCCGGCGGCGACCGCGAGCTCCGCGTGCGTCGCTGCGCCGCGCTGGACGAGGCGGTGCTGTTCACGACGAGCCCGCTGTTGATGTCGCAGGAGGATCGCGCAGCCTTCGAGCGCGTCGAGCAGCGCGTGCGGCTGTCGCGCTATGGCGGCGATTGCTACGCCTATTGCATGCTGGCGGCCGGACACATCGATCTCGTCATCGAGACCGAGCTCAAGCCGCACGATATCGTTCCGCTCGTTCCGATCATCGCCGGCGCCGGCGGCGTGCTCACGGCGTGGGACGGCGGGCCTGCCCTCTCGGGCGGCCGCATTGTCGCCGCCGGCGACCGCGCCGTCCACGCAGCCGCGCTGAAACTTCTTCGGGAAGGATCGTAGGGTGGGTTGAGCAGGGCGAACCCCACCGATTTGACGCGTACGGTGGGTCGCGCTGCGCTTGACCCCACGCTACGATTTCTTCGCGGGGCGAGGGGGCGTCATTCGAACAACGACGTCCCCGGCACGAAGGCATCGAACGCCGCCCAGAATTGCGTGCGGTAGCGGTCCTGCTCCATCAGGATCTCGTGGCGCGCTCCGGCGATCACCAGATGCGAGCCCACGCGCAGCCGGGTCGCGAATTTTCCGGTCACCGGCGTCGAGACGACCTCGTCCCGGCCCGCCGCCACGACCAGGATCGGCTGGCGGATACGCTCGGGATATTGCGGCTCGCTGAACTCGCGCATCACCCGGGAGGCGGCATCGAGCCAGGCGACGGTCGGCGAGCCGAGCCCCAGCATCGGCTCGGCATCGACGACCGCCGCCGTGCGCGCGTAGCGCACGGGGTCGGAGCTCAGCACGTTGCCGACGAACGGCAGCGAGGACACCGCAACCGACCCGCCGCCCGGCACATAGGCGTGGCCGAGCCCGACGAGCCGCAGGGTACGGGCGGTGACCGCCGCAAAGCCCGCGCCGGCGCGCCCGGCCAGCCCGATCATCGGCGCGCACAGCACGACGCGGTCGAACCAGCGGCGGCCCTTCTGGGCGGCACGGATGAGCATCGCGCAGCCCATCGAGTGACCGAGCGCGAACAGCGGCGGCGGGCAATCCGGCAACATGATTTCGCGCACGAACGTCTCGAGATCGATATCGTATTCAGCAAAGCTGCCGACGTGGCCCTTGCGCGGATCGCGTAGCGCCCGCTCGGAAAGTCCCTGGCCCCGCCAGTCGATCATGGCCACGGCAAAGCCGCGCGCGCGGGCCTCGCTGACTACCTCGAAATATTTCTCGATGAACTCCGCCCGGCCCGGCAGCACCAGCAGCGTGCCCTTGCGGCCCTGGGGCGGAGCCCAGCGCGCGAAGCGCAGCGCGACGCCGTCCGGGGCCTTGAGAACCCCCGTGACCGCGCCCTCCGGGACAGGGTTTGCCGGGGTGGAGATGAGTGTCATCCGGACTGCTGGGTTGGGGGGAACGGAAGGGAGGCCCTTATAGCAGCCCGGCCCGGCGGCTCAATGCGAGGGGCCGCTCACAAGCTCGTCCCCTTGCAGCCGAAAACCCAGGTACCCACATATTGGCTGTGCAGGCTCTATCGGCTGCACGAACCCGGTCCGACCCAAAAGGTGGACCCCGCATGTCGCTCAACCAAGGAGGTCATGCCATGCGCACATTCGATCTTGCTCCCCTCTATCGTTCGACCGTCGGTTTCGACCGGCTGTTTTCCCTGCTCGACCAGGTCGCAGGCGTCGACGGCGCGCCCAGCTATCCGCCCTACAATATCGAGCGGACCGGCGAGAACGCCTATCGCATCACGCTCGCGGTCGCCGGCTTCACCGAAGCCGACCTCTCGATCGAGAAGAAGGAAGACACGCTGACGATCCGCGGCGAGAAGCAGGTCAAGGACGAGAAGGCCGGCGAGGTGCTCTACCAGGGCATTGCCGCGCGCGCCTTCGAGCGCCGCTTCCAGCTCGCCGACCACGTCGAGGTCGAGGGCGCGAGCCTGGAGAACGGTCTGCTTCACGTCGATCTCGTCCGCGAGATCCCCGAGACGCTCAAGCCGCGCCAGATCCCGATCGGCACCCAGTCGGCGAAAATCATCGACGCCAAGACCGCCAAGGCAGCCTGACGCCGGATCGCGAATGTTTGGGGAGCGCCCCGCTCGGCGGGGCGCTTTCTGTTTGGGCGCCTGGCTTGTCATCCCGGCCAAGCGAGCGCCCGCGAGCGCGAGCCGGGACCCATGACCACCGCTAGCGCGACTCACGAAACACCGTGTTCATGGGTTCCGGCTCTCGCGCTGCGCGCTCGGCCGGAATGACGCCGCCTGCGGAATTCACTCCAGCGATTGCACCGGCGGGAAGCTCGGCTGCTTCGGGAGGCTCCCGGTCGGCTTGGGGTCCGCGGCGCGCGCGGCGGCGGACGGGCCGACCGTCACGACCGCGACGTTGGGTTGCGCCGGCGCGGCGGCCTTCTCCGGTTTGTCGCCTTGCGGTATCCCCGGTCGCGACCGCGGCACCGGCGGATATGGCTCATGCGGATCCGCCCGGCCGATCATTCCCGGAGGCCGGAAATCCGGTCCCATCCACGGCATTTCGTAGGGCGCATAGGGCCGCGGCGGCACGGCGCCGTAGACCCGCGGCGGCGCAGGATAAGCGCCGGGCGGACCCGCCACGATGACCGGCCGCACCGAAAGCACATCGCCGAAGCGCGCATCGATGATGATCCGGACCTGCCTTCCGCGCGGATCGGCGGCGAGCACCGCATAGGTCAGCCCCTCGCGGACCGGCCGGCTGGTCGGCACGAGGCCCATCGAGCGTACGATGCCGCTGATCTCAGTGGGGGGCAGCACGTTGGGACCGAAGATCGGCCGCAACGGCTCGGTCAGTGCGGCACTCGAGCCGAGCACGACGAGGCCCGCCACCACGATCGCTTGGACTTTCACGGCATCCCTCCCCGACGAATGTTCGCCCCGCGAGAATCGATCTGTTCTCACGATCGGCCTCGATTGAGGCAGAGCTTGGGCGGGTGCTGATTTACGGGCGGCCGAGAGTGCAGGTCCCCTCTCCCCGCAGTGGAGAGGGACAGGGTGAGGGGGTTCGGAAGCTTCCGTCCCCCTCACCCGGCCCTTCGGGCCGACCTCTCCCCGCCGGGGAGAGGTGGAGTTTGCTGCATGGCTCAGGAGAAACTTCAACGCCGTTGAATGACGGCAACAAATTCCTCCACGTCCTCCGCGCGCGTCGCAAACGACGTGACGAGACGCGCCAGCATTTCGTCGGGGCCGACGGTGACACCGGCCGGCAGGCTGCCGGTCGCCCATGGATGATAGCTCGCGCCGGCTTGTTTGAGCCGCCGATCGAGATCGCGCGAGAATTTCACGAACACTTCGTTGGCCTCGACCGGCCATACTGCCGAACAACCGGCCGCGGCCAATCGCGCCGCGAGCAGATCCGCCATCTGGTTGGCGTGACGCGCGAGCGTGAGCCAGAGATCGTCCGTCAGATAGGCCTCGAGCTGCGCCGCCAGGAAGCGGTGCTTGGAGAGAAGATGCCCGCCGCGCTTGCGCCGCTCGGGCAACCCGGCGGCGCGCGCCGGATCGAACAACAGCACGGCCTCAGCCGCGAGCGCGCCGCCCTTGGTGGCGCCGAAGGAGAGCACATCGACGCCGAGCTTCCAGGTCGCCGCCGCCGGCGCAAGGTTCTGGCGCGCGAGCGCGTTGGCAAACCGCGCCCCGTCGACATGGACCAGCATGTTTTTTGCATGGGCAAGGTCGGCCAAGCGACGAATCTCCTGCGGGGAATACAGCGTTCCGGCCTCGGTCGCCTGGGTGAGCGAGAGCGCCGCCGCGGTAACATGATGCGGGCCGCCCCACGCCAGGCGCTCGAGTGCCGTCTCGAAGGCCGCGACCGGGATCTTGCAGGCTTCGCCCGCAAGCGTGATCAGCTTCAGCCCGCCGCCGAAGAATTCCGGAGCGCCGCATTCGTCCGTCGCGAGATGGCATTCCTCATGGCACAGCACGGCTCCCCAGGGCGGCGCGATCTGGGCCAGCGCCAGTGCGTTCGCGGCGGTTCCGGTCGGCACCAGGAACGCCGCGAGCTCGTGCTCGAAGATCTCCGCGAAGCGTCGCTCCAGCCGTTTCGTGGTCGCGTCCTCGCCGTAGCCGAGCGCGAAGCCGGCGTTGGCGCGGCCGATCGCCTCGAGGATCGCAGGCGCGATCCCGGCGGCATTGTCGCTGGCGAAATGCATGCTGGCTTCCCCTTACATCGGGCGCTCTTCGACCCTCCCCTGGAGGGGGAGGGTCGGCAAACCGCGTTAGCGGTGAGCCGGGGTGGGGTGATCCTCTCCCACTCTGCCGCAGGATGGTTTCACCCCACCCCGCGCGCTACGCGCGCGACCCTCCCCCTCCAGGGGAGGGTGGGCAACCCCATTGCGCTTAACGCCGCATCCGTGTTCCTCTTGTTGCGTCCAGGAATCCTTCGCCGCAACAATCGGCAAGGAAAAGGCCGGGTTTGCCCGGCCGAGCCTTGCGTTCGGGGTCGAGATTTGACATATTAGGACAGCAATGCTGTCCCAATTGGCGGTCCGCGCCGCCAGACCGGAGGCGATCCGGCAAAATGCGCGGAAGAGCGCGCCTTGCGACGCGGGCTTGCGCAAGGCCGCTCGGAAGCGATCCCGAAAGGGTCCGCGGCTCGGGTAAAGCCGCCTATTCACGAGGCAGGGTTCCGTCCGCATCGCGGCGTCCAGCGGCGCCGCGTGCGAGGAGGGTGCGCCGAAACGGAGTTTCGCGCGTTCCGGAACGAGAGGATGGTGCCATGAGGGCGACACGGCTCCCGGCTCGAACCAGTGCCGCGTCCGCGCAATCCTTCGGGGCGCGGCCCGTGATCCATCCGTCAGGAATGGCCTCCGGACTCTACGATCCGGCGCTGGAAAAAGATTCCTGCGGGGTCGGCTTCATCGCCGATATCAAAGGCCGCAAGTCCCACAAGATCATCGACGACGCGCTCAAAATCCTGCTCAACCTCGAGCATCGCGGCGCGGTCGGCGCCGACCCGCGCGCCGGCGACGGTGCCGGCATTCTGGTGCAGATCCCGCACAAGTTCTTCGCGCGCAAAGCCGCCGAGCTCGGCATCGACCTGCCCGAGCCCGGCCATTACGCCGTCGGCCATGCGTTCCTGCCGCGCGACCCGCAATGGCGAAAAGTGATCCTCGACATCTATGCCGACGTGGCGGCGCGCGAGGGCCAGGTGCTGCTCGGCTGGCGCGAGGTTCCGAGCGACAATGCCTCGCTCGGTGAGGCGGTGCTGCCGACCGAGCCGGTGCACATGCAGGTGTTCGTCGGCCGCGGCAAGGACGTCAAGACCGAGGACGACTTCGAGCGGCGCCTGTTCATCCTGCGCAAGGTGATCTCCAACGAGGTCTACAACCGGCGCGACCGGCATCTCGCCGATTATTATCTCGTCTCGCTGTCCTGCCGCACGCTGGTCTACAAGGGCATGTTCCTCGCCGACCAGCTGTGCAAATATTATCCGGACCTGCACGAGCCGGATTTCGAATCCGCCCTCGCGCTGGTGCACCAGCGCTTCTCGACCAACACGTTCCCGACCTGGTCGCTCGCGCACCCCTACCGCATGATCGCGCACAACGGCGAGATCAACACGCTGCGCGGCAATCTCAACTGGATGGCTGCCCGGCAGGCCTCGGTGTCCTCCGAGCTGTTCGGCGACGACATTTCCAAGCTGTGGCCGATCTCCTACGAGGGCCAGTCCGACACCGCCTGTTTCGACAATGCGCTGGAATTCCTGGTGCGCGGCGGCTATTCGCTGGCGCACGCGGCGATGATGCTGATCCCCGAGGCATGGGCCGGCAATCCGCTGATGAGCGAGGAGCGCCGCGCGTTCTACGAATATCACGCCTCGCTGATGGAGCCGTGGGACGGCCCGGCCGCGATCGCGTTCACCGACGGGCGCCAGATCGGCGCCACGCTCGACCGCAACGGCCTGCGCCCGGCGCGCTGGTTCGTCACTTCCGACGATCTCGTCATCATGGCGTCGGAGGCCGGCGTGCTGCCGGTGCCGGAGGAAACCATCGTCCGCAAATGGCGGCTGCAGCCGGGCAAGATGCTCCTGGTCGATCTCGTCGAGGGCCGCATCATCTCCGACGACGAGCTCAAGGCCACCCTCGCCGGCAAGCATCCGTACGGCAAATGGCTCAAGCGCACCCAGATCGTGCTTGAGGATCTCCCCCCGGTGCAGGCGCGCGAGGTGCGCACCAACGTCTCGCTGCTCGATCGCCAGCAGGTGTTCGGCTACAGCCAGGAAGATCTGCAGATCCTGCTGGAGCCGATGGCCACCACCGGCCAGGAGGCGGTCGGCTCGATGGGGAACGACACGCCGATCTCGGCGCTGTCCGACAAGCCCAAGCTGCTCTACACCTATTTCAAGCAGAATTTCGCCCAGGTCACCAACCCGCCGATCGACTCGATCCGCGAGGAGCTGGTGATGTCGCTGGTCTCGTTCATCGGGCCGCGGCCGAACCTGTTCGACCTCAAGGGCCTCGCCCACAAGAAGCGGCTCGAAGTGCGCCAGCCGATCCTCACCAACGCGGATCTGGAGAAGATCCGCTGCATCGGCCACGTCGAGGAGCAGTTCGACACCCGCACCCTCGATGTCAGCTATCCGGCCGAGCAGGGCGCCGCCGGCATGCAGGAGGCGCTCGCGAAACTGTGCGAGCGCGCGGAAAGCGCGGTGCGCGGCGGCTACAACATCATCGTGCTGTCCGACCGCCAGGCCGGGCCCGATCGCATCCCGATTCCGGCGCTGCTGGCGACCGCGGCGGTGCATCATCACCTGATCCGCAAGGGGCTGCGCACCGCGGTCGGCCTCGTGGTCGAGACCGGCGAAGCGCGCGAGGTGCATCATTTCTGCTGCCTCGCCGGCTACGGCGCCGAGGCGATCAACCCGTATCTCGCCTTCGAGACGCTGATCGCCATGCGCGACCAGCTGCCGGAAAAAATCGACGAGAAGGAGATCGTCAGGCGCTACATCAAGTCGATCGACAAGGGCATCCTCAAGGTGATGTCCAAGATGGGCATCTCGACCTATCAGTCCTATTGCGGCGCGCAGATCTTCGACGCCGTGGGGCTCAGGAGCGATTTCGTCGAGCAATTCTTCTTCGGCACCCATTCGCGCATCGAGGGCGTGGGCCTGGACGAGATCGCCGAGGAGACCGCGCGGCGCCACCGCGACGCCTTCGGCGATTCGCCGGTGCTGCGCCATGCGCTCGAGGTCGGCGGCGAATATCTGTTCCGGCTGCGCGGCGAGGCGCACGCCTGGACGCCGGAGACGGTGGCCACGCTGCAGCACGCGGTGCGCGGCAACTCGCAGGACCGGTACCGCGCCTACGCAAGAATCGTGAACGAGCAGGCGGAGAAATTTCTCACCATCCGCGGCATGTTCCGCATCAAGTCGGCGCAAGAGGATTCTCGCGCGCCGGTGCCGCTCGACGAGGTCGAGCCCGCCAAGGACATCGTCAGGCGCTTCTCCACCGGCGCGATGTCGTTCGGCTCGATCAGCCGCGAGGCCCACACCACGCTCGCCATCGCCATGAACCGCATCGGCGGCAAATCGAACACCGGCGAGGGCGGCGAGGAATCCGACCGCTACAAGCCGCTGCCCAACGGCGATTCCATGCGCTCGGCGATCAAGCAGGTCGCGTCGGGCCGGTTCGGCGTGACCACGGAATATCTGGTCAATTCCGACATGATGCAGATCAAGATGGCGCAGGGCGCCAAGCCCGGCGAAGGCGGGCAACTGCCCGGCCACAAGGTCGACGCGGTGATCGCCAAGGTGCGGCATTCGACGCCGGGCGTCGGGCTGATCTCGCCGCCGCCGCATCACGACATCTATTCGATCGAGGACCTGGCGCAGCTGATCTTCGATCTGAAAAACGTCAACACCGCGGGCGACGTCTCGGTCAAGCTCGTCTCCGAGGTCGGCGTCGGCACGGTCGCGGCCGGCGTGTCGAAGGCGCGCGCCGACCACGTCACCATCGCGGGCTTCGAGGGCGGCACCGGCGCATCGCCCTTGACCTCGATCAAACACGCCGGCAGCCCGTGGGAGATCGGGCTCGCCGAGACCCACCAGACGCTGGTGGCGAACCGGCTGCGCGGGCGCATCGCCGTGCAGGTCGACGGCGGGCTGCGCACCGGCCGCGACGTCGTGATCGGCGCCATGCTCGGCGCCGACGAGTTCGGCTTCTCGACCGCGCCGCTGATCGCGGCCGGCTGCATCATGATGCGGGTGTGCCATCTCAACACCTGCCCGGTCGGCGTGGCGACGCAGGACCCGGTGCTGCGCAAGCGTTTTCGGGGCACGCCCGAGCACGTCATCAATTATTTCTTCTTCGTCGCCGAGGAGGTCCGCGAGCTGATGGCCGAGATGGGCTATCGCTCCTTCGACGAGATGATCGGCCAGATGCAGATGCTCGACCGCCAGAAGCTCGTCGAGCACTGGAAGGCGCGCGGGCTGGATTTCTCAAGATTGTTCACCAAGCCGGCGGCGGGACCGGGCGTCAAGATCTACAAATGCGAGCCGCAGGACCACGGCATCGCCAAGGTGCTCGACCGCAAGCTCATCACGCAAGCGCGCGCCGCGATCGACCGCGGCGCCAAGGTCAGGATCGAGACGCCGATCCGCAACACCGACCGCACCACCGGCGCGATGCTGTCGGGCGAGATCGCCAAGATCTACGGCCACGAGGGGCTGCCCGACGACACCATCCACGTGAAATTCAAGGGCACCGCCGGCCAGAGTTTTGGCGCCTGGCTCACCCGCGGGGTCACGTTCGAGCTCGAAGGCGAGACCAACGACTACGCCGGCAAGGGGCTCTCGGGCGGCCGCATCATCGTCTATCCGCCGCGCGAGGCGACGAACATCGTGCCGGAGGAATCCATCATCGTCGGCAACACGGTGCTGTACGGCGCGATCGAGGGCGAATGCTATTTCCGCGGCATCGCCGGCGAGCGCTTCGCGGTGCGCAACTCCGGCGCCATCGCGGTGATCGAGGGCGCGGGCGACCACTGCTGCGAATACATGACCGGCGGGGTCGTCGTCGTGCTCGGCTGGACCGGGCGCAATTTCGCGGCCGGCATGTCGGGCGGCATCGCCTATGTGCTCGACGAGGACGGCAGCTTCCCGCGGCGCTGCAATCTCTCCATGGTCGAGCTCGAGCCGGTGATGGAAGAGGAGGAGATGATCGCGCGGCACTATCACCAGGCCGGCGATCTGGACATGCACGGCCGCGTCGACGTGATGGCCGACATGACCCGGTTCGACGCCGAGCGGCTGCGGCAGCTCATCGACAATCACGCGCGCTACACCGGTTCGCGCCGGGCCCAGGAGATTCTCGCGAACTGGCCGGCCTATCTGCCGAAGTTTCGCAAGGTGATGCCGGTCGAGTACCGCCGCGCGCTCGCCGAGCTCAAAGCGCGCGAGGCCGGCGCCGAGGCGCTCCCCCTTGCCGCCGCCGGCGGCTGAGGCAGTTGGAGCGATCCGATATGGCACGTGGTCTCGGCGGTCTCCTCCCTCTCCCCGCAGGGGAGAGGGATGGGGTGAGGGGGATCGGGCAGTCAACGTCGATCGTGCCCCCCTCACCCGGCAGCCTTCGGCTGCCGACCTCTCCCCAACGGGGAGAGGGGAAGCGCGTCTGCGGCTCGTCCTCAGTGCCGGGAGCATAACTGCGTGGGCAAGGTCACCGGGTTTCTGGAGATCGAGCGTCAGGACCGCCGCTACGCGCCGGCGTCCGACCGCATCCGGCATTTCCGCGAGTTCGTGATCCCGCTCTCGGAGGAGGCGACGCGCGACCAGGCGGCGCGCTGCATGAACTGCGGCATCCCGTATTGTCACAACGGCTGCCCGGTCAACAACCAGATCCCGGACTGGAACGACCTCGTCTACCGCCGCGACTGGCAGGCCGCGAGCCTCAACCTGCATTCGACCAACAATTTCCCGGAGTTCACCGGGCGTCTGTGCCCGGCGCCGTGCGAGGCGTCCTGCACGCTCAACCTCGACGACAATCCGGTGACCATCAAGACCATCGAATGCACCATCGCCGACCGCGCCTGGAAGGAAGGCTGGATTCTTCCCGAGCCGCCCGCGCACCGGACCGGCAAGAAGGTCGCGGTGATCGGCTCGGGGCCCGCGGGGCTCGCCTGCGCGCAGCAGCTCGCGCGCGCCGGCCACGAGGTGCATCTGTTCGAGCGCTGGGCCAAGGCCGGCGGGCTTTTGACCTACGGCATCCCCGATTTCAAGATGGAGAAGCATCACGTTTTTCGCCGCGTCCAGCAGATGGAGGCGGAAGGCGTGGTGTTCCATTACGGCGCCCACGTCGGCGTCAACGTGCCGGTCGAGCCGCTGCTCGACCAGCATGACGCGCTCGTGCTCGCCGGCGGCGCGGAACAATCCCGCGACCTGCCGATCCCGGGGCGCGAGCTTTCCGGCATTCATTTCGCCATGGATTTTCTGCCGCAGCAGAACCGCCGCATCTCCGGCGAGCGGCCGCCGCCCGGGGACATGCCGCCGATCAGCGCCAGTCGCAAGCACGTCATCGTCATCGGCGGCGGTGACACCGGCTCCGACTGCATCGGCACCGCGATCCGCCAGGGCGCGCTCTCGGTCACGAACCTCGAGCTGCTGCCGCAGCCGCCGGCAAAAGAGAACAAGCTTCTGACCTGGCCGGACTGGCCGCTCAAGCTGCGCACCTCCCATGCCCACGAGGAGGGCGCCGAGCGCGAGTTCGCGGTGATGACGCAGAAATTTTCCGGCAACGGCCAGGTCGAGAAGCTGCACTGCGTGCGGGTCGATCCCAAGCTGAAACCCGTTGCCGACAGCGGGTTCGAGCTCAAAGCCGATCTCGTGCTGCTCGCCATGGGCTTCGTGCATCCGGTGCACGAGGGCATGATCGCGGCGCTCAACCTCGAGCTCGACCCGCGCGGCAACGTCAAGGCCGACACGCGGCGCTACCGGACCTCGAATGAAAAGGTGTTCGCGGCGGGCGACATGCGGCGCGGCCAGTCGCTGATCGTGTGGGCGATCCGCGAGGGCCGCCAGGCCGCCGCCGCGGTCGATGAATTCCTGATGGGGCGGACCAATTTGCCGCGGTGAGGCTCGGCCGAAGGGCAAGCACCCGGTGGAACCGGCAGCGGCTGTAACCCCCCGGTAACCCTTCATTAACCATATCCCCCCAGGCTCCCGGCAAATCCGCACAGCCATCCGGGGGACCCGGCCATGAACGTGATCACGCTTGCGTCTCGCAAGGGCGGCTCGGGCAAGAGCACGCTGACCGCGCATCTTGCCGCCTATGCGCAAAAACTCGGGAAGCGCTCGCTCATCCTGGACGCCGACCCGCAGGGCTCGCTCACGCTGTGGCACTCGCTGCGGCGGGGCGGCCAGCCGCCGCTCGAGAACGCCGCGCGCGGGATCGATCGCCTGATCGCCCACGCCATGATCGACGGCGTCGAATGGGTGTTCATCGACACCGCGCCGACGCTGTGGGTCGTGGTGCAGGAGGCGATCCGCGCCGCGACCCTCGTGGTCATTCCGGCGCGCCCGGGGTTCTTCGACCTCGCCGCGGTCACCGAGACCGTCAAGATCGCGCGCGAGCGCAACAAGCCCTACGCAGTGGTGATCAATTCCGCGCCGGTCAAGCGCGACGAGAAGGAAGCGCCGGCGGTCGCGGCCTCGCGCGCAAAGCTCGAGGCGCTCGGCATTCCGGTGTGGTCGGGCCAGATTTCCCAGCGCGCGGGCTATATGGCCTCGCTCGCGGCCGGCTTCAGCGCCGGCGAGGTGGCGCCGGATTCGGCCGCCGGCCAGGAGGTCGCACGGCTGTGGTCGGCGATCGAGCGCTCGGTCGCGGCGATCCGCGGCGCGCAGGCCGACGCCGGCGTGATGCACAGCCGCGCGGCGTAATCAGCCGCGCCGATTTAGCTGACGCGAATCGACGCACGCTCTTCACCCTCCCCTGGAGGGGGAGGGTCGCGCGCGAAGCGCGCGGGGTGGGGTGATTGGATTCACCCCCTCCCGGCTCGCGCCTGACGACGCTCGCCGACCTCCCCCCTCCAGGGGGAGGTGGGCGTTTGCCGCATGGCGCAGCGCCTCGGTCACTTCGTCGAGCGGCGGGGGCGCGGCGGCATCCTTGAAGGCGGCGAGGCGGCCGTAGATCTCGGCCGCGGCCAGATGAAAGCCGCCCGGCAGGCCGGCGGCCTCGAAGCTTGCGGCGATCTCCTCCATCTCGGCGACCCAGCGCCAGGCTTTTCGCACTTTTGCGGGCACCGCCTCGGATTCGCGCAGCGGCTCCGGCCGCGACAGCTTCCATTCCGCGATGAGGCTCGCGTCGACGCCTTCGGCTTGCGCCAGCGCGCAGATGGCGGCGACGAGCGCGGTCGAGCCCTTGGTCCAGGCCGCGTAGGCCATCTTCAGCGCCGAGGCCGCGCCCACGTCGCCGTCGAGCGCAATCGCCTGCACATGGGTTCCGGCGAACAGCGCGGCGATCTTCTCGCTCGCGGAGCCGCAGAGATAGAGCCGGGTCCGCCCGGGTGCGCTCGGCGGCGGGCCGATGATGCCGCCGTCGACGAACGAGGCGCCCGCCGCCTCGACTATCCGCCCGATCGCGCGCGCGGTCGCGGGCGCGACCGCATTGGCGTCGACAAAGATCCCGCGAAAGTTTTTCTCGGCGGCGACCGCCCGGGCGAGATCGAGCGCGCCGTGCGGCGGGCACACCGAGAGCACGACCTCGGCCGCCGCGAGCGCGCGGCCGAGGGTTTCGCAAGCCTGCAGGCCCGCCGCCTCCGCGCGCTTGCGGGTGGCGGCCGAGCGGCCTTGCGATACCCACACGACGCGAAGCCCGCGCGCAACCAGGCAGGCGCCCAGCGCGGCGCCCATTTCGCCGGGATGCAGCAGGGCGATGGTTTGGGTCGGCATCAAAAGACTCCCGGAATCTCGAAAGCAACCGCGACGAGATTACGATGCTTGTTCAATCAAACAACCGTCGTATCCCCCTCACCCCGACTCTCTCCCCAGCGGGGAGAGGGAGGGATAGGCCCGCGTATTTAGCGATCACCCCACCCGCGATCCCAGTACCACGACCTTGGCGCCGACCGGCGCGCGCTCGTAGAGATCGAGCACGTCCTGGTTGAGCATGCGGATGCAGCCGGACGAGACGCTGTGGCCGATGGTCCAGGGCTCGTTGGTGCCGTGGATGCGGAACAAGGTATCCTTGTTGCCCTGCCACAGATAGAGCGCGCGGGCGCCGAGCGGATTGCGCAGGCCGCCCGGCATGCCGATGCCGCTGCGCAGCTCGCTCATGTGCCGCATCAGCTCGGGCTGGCGCGCGAGCATCTCCCTGGGCGGATACCAGTCCGGCCATTCCTGCTTGTCGTGGATGCTCGCGGTGCCGGACCAGCCGAAACCCTGGCGTCCGACACCGACGCCGTAGCGCACCGCCCTGCCGCCGCCCTCGACCAGATAGAGATAATGACTGGCCGGGTCGATCACGATCGTGCCGGGCGGCTCGCTGGTGGAGTAGGACACGGTCTTGCGCAGGAACGCCGCATCGACGTCGGACAGCCGCACCGCCGGAATCGGAAACCGGTCGTCGACCGCGGCATAGACCGCCGCATATTGCCGCGCCAGTGCCGGGTCGACGGGCGTGCGCGCGGTCTCGCGCGGCCGCTCCGGCTCTTCCTGCTCGCGCCACGACGGCCGCGGCGCGTATTGCGGCTGGTATTGCGGTTGCGGCGCGTATTGCGGCTGGGGCGCGTACTGCGGCTGGGGCGCGTATTCCGGGGATCGCTGCCACCCCGGCCGCGGCGGCGGAGGCGGTCGTGCCCACGGTCCCTGGCACGACCAGGGGAACGTCGCGCAATCCTGCGCCGAGGCGGCCGGCGCGAGCGAACCGAGCACGATGATGGAGAGGGCCAGTACGCGATGGTCCAACATTGCTACCCTTGCGAACTCTCGCCCCGCCCCGAAGCCGAAATCGGCCCCCTGCCGAGGACCAACCGACTTGATCCTACCAGGAATGGGCGAAATTGGGACCGGTTCCGGCGGGCATAGCCGGCGTTCCCCGGACGCGGTGCAGCGCGCAAGCGGTGCACCGCTGATCCGGGGTCCAGGAATTTTCAACGGCCGCCCTGTGGGTCCCGGTTCAGCAGCGCACCACTACGGCAGCCCCCATCGCGCAACTGCGCGACGGGGGCCCTGCGTGCTGCGCTGCGCCCGGGACACGAGCCCGGAGTTATCGGCCCGCCGCCTGCCCGGCGTCGTGGCCGGCCTCCGCGAGCAGCCATTGCGCGAACTCGCGCACGTGCGGCTTGCCGATGGAGAGCCGCGATTCGATGACGAAATACGCCCGCGGCCCCACCAGCGTCTGCTTGAACGGCGCGGCAAGCGCGCCGGATCCGATCAGGTCGTTGACCAGCGGCTGGCGGCCGAGTGCCACGCCCTGCCCGCTGATCGCCGCCTGGATCAACTGCTCGTACTGACTGAAGTGCAGCACCCCGGCCGGCTTGAGGTCGCCGATGCCGAGCGCGGTGAGCCAGGTGCCCCAGTCCATGTACATGATCCCCGCATAGTCGAAATGCAGCAGGGTGTGATGCGCGAGATCCTGCGGCCGCTTGAGCGGCCGCGCCTTGTCGCGTAGCAGCGCGCGGCTGCACACCGGAATCACCTCCTCGCCGAACAGTTTCAGCGCGCCCTCCGGGACGCTCTCGGGCTTGCAGTAGCGGATGGCGAGGTCGATCAGGCTGCGCTCGAGGTTGATCATGTCGGTGGTGGCCGAGATGCGCACGTCGATGTCGGGATGGAGCGCCGTGAACCGCTTGAGCCGCGGAATGAGCCAGAGCGAGGCAAACCCGGTGGTCGTGGTGATGGCGAGCTGGCGGGCGCGGGTCTCGGCCTTGAGCTGGTCGGTCGCGGCCTGCAGGCGATCGAGCACGTCGGTGGCGATCCGGTAGAGCGCCTGCCCGTTCTCGGTCAGCGTGAGCGACCGCGGCCTCCGCTCGAACAGTTTTAGGCCGAGGTGGTCCTCGAGCGCCTTGATCTGCCGGCTCACCGCCGACTGGGTGATGAACAGCTCCTCGGCCGCCTTGGTGAAGCTCAGCGTGCGCGCGGCGGCCTCGAAGCCCTGGAAGAAGGCCAGATGGGGCAAATTGTAGCGCTTGGTTGCCATTCCCGAAACTCATCCATCCCGTGAGAAAAGATCGTTTGAAGCGCGGCGAACTCCGCATCAATCTGCGTTTTGAACTAGCGACTCGACCGCATGCCCCATGAAATCGCATGCGTCAACCTCATGCAAGAGGAGGCGGCCATGACTGCTCCGCTCGACATGCCGGTCCATCTCAAAGCCCGCGAATTGCTCCCGATCGAGGACGGCGCCGGCCTCGAGGTCAAATCCCTGCGCGGCGACCTCTGGATTACCCAGACCGGGGACCCCGAGGATCATATCATCGAGCCCGGCCAGTCCTTCGTGCTCGACCAGCCCGACCTGACGCTGGTGACCGCACTGTTGGGTCCCGCCGTGCTGGTCGTGCAGCCGGGGAGAATCGCCGCACTCCGTGAGCTTCCGCGCGCGGCGTGATCGCCATGCGGTGCGATGAACCCCAGCTCATCCACGGGCTGCGCCTGCCGGGCGGCGAAGGCGTGACGGTACGGCCGGTTTGCCCGCCGGACGCCGGCGTCCTGCAGACCTATGTGCGCGCGTTGTCGCCGGACGCCCGCTACAAGCGGTTCTTCGGTCCGCTGCGCGAACTGCCGCCGGCCGAGCTCGACCGCGTGATCCATCTCGATCCGCCAAATCAGCTGGGGCTGATTGCGCAGACGCGCGCCGACGGCGTGATCGGGGAGGCACGCTACGCGCTTTCGTCCGATCGGCTCGATTGCGAATTCGCGCTCTCGGTCGCGGACGGCTGGCAGCGCAAGGGCGTCGGCGGGCTGCTGCTGGCCGACCTCGAAGCCCGGGCGAGAAGCCTCGGGGCGCGCCGTCTGGTCGGCGACGTGCTGCGCACCAACGAGGCGATGCAGGCGCTGGCGCGCAAGGCCGGATTTAGCCTGGCCGACGTTCCCCGCGATGCCAGGCTGGTCCGCATCGTCAAGGATTTGGCATCTTCACGAAGCGCGCTGCCGTGCGAGGTCACGGCGGCATCCGGACTGGCGAACGCGGCGTGAGAACCTATAGCTGTAGCCCGGATGGAGCGCCCGCGCGGCGGGCGCTAAAATCCGGGATCCCGTTGCGCTCGGCTCGGGCGCCCGCGCGAGCGCCCCCGCACCCGCCGTCGGCCTTCGTGGCGTCACAGGTCGTCCAGACTTACCCATTGGCCATCCTGCAGCACCTCGATCCCCATGACGGGATGCACCTCATACAGCGTCGAACGAAACTTGCCCAAATGCCCCGGGTGATCCGGATCGAGCAAGACCCAGCCGCTGATCCGAACCGATGCACTGGACTTCACCCAGGGCACGAGCGCGGTCGGCGTCCATTTCGCATGGAACTGACGCACTCGCGGCGTCGTCTCGACGACGATCGCCGTTGCTTCCGCGTCCCCGGATTGTTCCACCAGCGGCATGTGCCAATCCACCTCTACTGCGTTGGCAAAGTGGCAATTCGTCGACTCCCCGCTTCCACGGTCCTCAACCTTGACGGCGGCGAGAAAGCCGACGACCGAGACGGCAATGCCCTGGTAGGGCTGGATGATCGCGCGTTGATCCGGCGTCCAATCCATCAGCGACGTTGGCGCAGGACGCGGATAGGGTAACGCCTGCAGCGCGGCCCAGGTGACCGGGTGATATTCGCTGGCAGCGTCGGTGCGATTCTTGCGCGCGTTGGTCAGAGTGTCGACCGGCCGTGCACTGCCGCTGCTGCCGGTGGGACCGCAATCTCCATCCGGACCATGGTAGGTAGTCACATTCGGATCGGGTTTTTCCCAGTCCGTGGGAATGCTTGAGACCACGCCGGTGAGGTTCGCCGGTCGCGCGGCGGCCCTGGGCACGGCGAGGGCCGGGCGGGCGAGAACGGGCGCCGCCGTCACGATCTCCAAATTGCGCGCGTAAATATACCCCTCCTCCCCTTCCCTGGTACGCACGTGATAATAGCCGTCTTTCGGCGTAGGTTCGATGAGCTCCACGTCTTCGCCCTGCTTGAGAACGGCAATGGGCGGGTTCTGCGTGGAAGGATTCTCACGCAGCGTCGCATGGTTCTTGACGAGCGCATCCGTGGCAAAGGCAGTGCCCAAGCTCAGACCGGCGGCCACGGTCGCCAACGAAATTGCCAATAGCAGTCTCATGTCGATCTCCTCTGTCATTCACGACACGCGCGCGCCGGGACTGCCCTGCGGTCCCGGCCCGCTCTTGCCGAAGTTGCGTTTTATCATCAATTCTCCCCAAGATCATGAGTTATTTGCGATTGCGCCCGCTGGTAGCGCAACCGATAGAGTCGCGGGCGATTTGCGTCGCCGATCGCGAGCAGTAGGCTGCGGTCCTGAAGCAGTGCGCGCGGAGCGGGCGCGGAATCCGGGACCCGCATTCGGCGGCGCTCCCAGTGGGCTACGACATCGCCGGGGCACCATGCGCATCGGGATCGATTTGGGCGGGACCAAGATCGAGGCGATCGCGCTCGATGATCATGGCGCGACGCTGGCGCGCCGCCGCGTGCCGACGCCTTGCGGCGATTATCCGGCCATCCTCGATGCGGTCGGCGACCTCGTCACATCGATCGAGCGCGAGACCGGGCGCGGCAGCGTCGGGGTCGCCTCGCCGGGAGCGATCTCGAAAAAAACCGGCGTGATCAAGAATTCGAACAGCACCGGCCTGAACGGCAAGCCGCTCGACCGCGATCTGGCGCAACGCTTGAGCCGCGAAATCCGGCTGCAGAACGACGCCAATTGCTTTGCGCTCTCGGAGGCGGTCGACGGCGCCGCGGCGGATGCGAGCGTGGTGTTCGGCGTCATTCTCGGCACCGGCGTCGGCGGCGGCCTCGTCGTGGACAGGGCGGCGATCATCGGCCGCAACCGGATCGCGGGCGAATGGGGCCACAATCCGCTGCCGTGGCCGCGCGGGGACGAACGGCCGGGGCCGCCCTGCTATTGCGGCAAAGCCGGCTGCATCGAGACGTTCCTGTCCGGCCCGGCGCTGGCGCGGGAATATCGCGATCGTAGCGGCACAGAGCTGACGCCCGAAGCGATCGCGCTTGCCGCCTCGAGCGGCGACGCCGACGCCGTCGCGTGTTTGGAGCGTTATCAGGATCGGCTCGCACGCGGCCTGGCGGGCGTGATCAACGTGCTCGACCCCGACAAGATCGTGCTCGGCGGCGGGCTGTCCAACATCGCGCAGCTCTACCAACAGCTTCCTGTGCGGGTGGCGCGCTACGCGTTTTCCGACGGCATCGATACGCCGATCGTGCGCGCCCGGCACGGCGATTCGAGCGGCGTGCGCGGCGCCGCCTGGCTGTGGCCCGTCGGTTAGAGAAAGAACAGAAATAGTTGTTGCGTTCCCCGGACGCGGCGCAGCGGGTCCTTCGAGGCGAGCGCCGTCATCCTGAGGTGCGAGGCGCGGAGCGCCGAGCCTCGAAGGACGGCGCTCGGGCCTCAGGACCACGAGCGGTGCGCCGCTGATCCGGGGTCCAGCCGGGTCCCGGTTCAGCAGTGCAGTACTGCGTGCTGTACTGTGCCCGGGACACGAGTCGGAGTTAATGGAGGCGCCCATGATACGCGGAAGCTGCCTGTGCGGAGGCGTGAAATACCGCATTGCCGGTTCGTTGTTCGACGCGCGCAATTGCCATTGCTCGATGTGCCGCAAGGCGCAGGGCAGCGCGTTTCGCAGCCGCGCCAGCGTGCGAGCGGCGGATTTCGCATGGGTCGAGGGCGAGGAACTCGTGACCTTCTACGAATCCTCACCCGGGAACCGCAGAGGCTTCTGCCGCGTGTGCGGCTCGCCCATCCTCAGCAAATTCGCCGCAAATCCGGCTCATTACGGCCTGCCGCTCGGCGCTCTGGATGACGACCCGGGCATCCGGCCGGCGCTGCACGTCCACGTCGCCAGCAAAGCCCCGTGGTTCACCATCACCGATGACCTGCCGCAGCTCGCCGAAGGTCCCGAATGAAGGCAAGCGACCCGTTCGGCAAGACCGCAGCGGCGCGTCCGAACTTCCCGGCACCTTCCACCATGGAATGAACCCGGGGTCTTGCGGGTTCTCTAATCCGGTATCACTGCGCGTTCAAAACAAAGGGAGGAAGCCATGACGCGCGTGGGCTTGGCCGGTTTGCTGGGAACGATCGTCGTCACGGCGATCCTGGCGGCGCCTGCGTGGGCCCAGGACCAGTCGCCGGTCCGGGTGCGCGGCACGATCGAGCGCCTGGAGGGCCAGCATTTCGTGGTCAGGACGCGCGAGGGTTCCGAGCTGAAAATCGCGCTCGCCGACAACGCGCTGGTCGTGGCGCTGGTCAAGGCGTCGCTCGCCGACATCAAGCCCGGCGCGTTCGTCGGCATCACCGGCATGCCGCAACCGGACGGCAGCCAGCGCGCCGTCGAGGTCCACATCTTCCCGGAGGCGATGCGCGGAACCGGGGAAGGCCATCAAAGCTGGGACCTGCGGCCCCAGAGCACCATGACCAACGGCAACGTCGAGGAGAGCGTCGCCGGCACCGACGGGCAGACGCTGCGGATCAAATACAAGGACGGGGAAAAGCGGATCAATGTGACGGCGGAGACCACCATCGTCATCTACCTGCCCGGGGACAGGAGCGAGCTCGAGCCGGGAGCGAAAATCTTCATCTCCGCGGCGCGCAAACAGCCCGACGGAACCCTGGTTGCGCCGCGCGTGAACGTCGGCCGCGGCGGGATCGCCCCGCCGATGTGATATAGCGTGGATGTCGCCCGCATGGAGCGCCCCCGCAGCGGCGCGTAATCCGGGGTGCCGCATCGCGCTGCGCTCCATGCGGGCTACAAGGACAAGCCGCCAATGGCCGCAACATCCCCGCCGGTCGCGCTCGGAACGCTCGCGCCGGATTTCCGCCTGCCGGCCACCGACGGCCGCAGCTATGCGCTCGCCGACGTAGCCGGCGAGAACGGCACGGTGATCGTCTTCATCTGCAACCATTGCCCTTACGTCAAAGCGGTGATCGACCGGATGGTCGCCGATGCGCGCACGCTGCTGAACGAGAGGATCGGCTTTGCGGCGATCTGCTCGAACGATGCGAAATCCTATCCGGAGGATTCATTTGCCAACATGCAGCGCTTCGCGAAGACGCACGGTTTCCCGTTTCCGTATCTGCACGACGAGGACCAGGCGGCGGCGCGCGCCTATGGGGCTTTGTGCACGCCCGACTTCTTCGGCTACGACGCGGCGCGCAGGCTGAAATATCGCGGCCGCCTCGACGAGGGCCGCATGAATGCGCCGCCTGCCGGCGCCCGCAAGGAGCTCCTCGAGGCGATGCGCGCGATCGCTTCGACGGGTGCGGCGCCGGCGCCGCAGTTTGCCGCGATGGGCTGCTCCATCAAATGGAAGGCGACGTGACTCCCTCTCCCCGCTGGGGAGAGGGTCGGGGTGAGGGGTAACGGCGGGAATTTTGGCGTCGTCACCCCCTCACCCGGCGCGCTTTGCGCGCCGACCTCTCCCCGGCGGGGAGAGGTGGAACCGCCTCCCCGCACAGAATCCAAATTACCCGCCGAGCATCCAAATCATGCGCCCCCGCTCCGCATCAGCTGTTCCAATCCCGATGCGGTGGTGATTGCCGGCACCCAGCCGAGCCGGGCAAGGGCTGCCGTATCCGCGACCAGCGGCCGGGCGAGGCGCTCGTAGGCCTCCTGGCGCCCCGCCGCTCGCGATGCGGCTTCGAGCAGCGGCGCCGGCACGCGAAACAGCCCGGGCCGCCGGCCGAGACCGCGCCGCATCGCGGCGATCATCTCCGGAATGGTCAGCGGTCCGGGATCCGCGACGATCAGCGGCCGCCGCAGCGGCGCCGGCGCCGCGAGCAGCAAATCGATCGCGCCGAGGAGATTATCGAGCGCGAGCAGCGAGCGCCGGGCGTCGAGCGCGGCGAGCGGCAGCGGCCAGGGGGAGCGCGCCAGCGCGATGAGCCGCGCCATGTTGCCCTTGACGCCCTCCCCGTAGACGAGCACCGGGCGCAGCGCGACCCAATCGAGATCGAGCTCGGCCAAGCCGCGTTCGGCGGCGAGTTTCGAGCGGCCGTAGGCGTCGGTCGGGCGCGGCTCCAAATCCTCGGTCAGGATGCCCGCGGCGATCGGGCCGGATTGCGCGCGGATCGAGGAGAGAAACACGAAGCGGCGGACGCCCGCGCGCTGCGCCGCGCGCGCCAGGGCGATCGTGGCCTCGGTGTTGAGCGCCCGATGATCGTCCTCCGGCAGTCCGGACATCGCCTGCGAAACGCCCGCCGAATGGATCACGGCGTCGACGCCGGCGAGCGCCGCCGCCATGTTCTGGGGCCGCGCGAGATCGCCGACGACCGCGCTCGCGCATTCCGGCGGCAGCACGCTCGGGCGGCGCAGCAGCACGCGCAGCCGATACCCGCGCCCCGAGAGCTCGCGGACCAGATATCGCCCGATGAAACCGGTGCCGCCGGTGAGCGCGATTAGGGGCTGGGTCATCCGCGGATCAATCCGATGTTTCACCCATAATGCACGGCGAGCCAGACCGTCGGGCGGTCCGGATCGCTCCATTCGACGCGATGGCGCGCGTGCGCTGGGATCAAGACGTGATCGCCCGCTTCGAGCCGGATCGGCTCGGGATCGTCCTCGAACGCGAGGATCGCCGCGCCCTCGAGCAGGAGAACCCATTCGGGCCGATCCTGGTCGTACCAGAACCCCGGCGGGCTTTTATGCCCCTGCGATACGATGCGCTCGATGCACACGGCCGGCGCGCGCAGCAATTCCGTGAGCTCCTCGCCGGCGCCCTTCGGCGAAAGATCGGCAAACAGGTTTCCGGTCGTGGCCATTGGGAAATCCTTTCCGGGGCCGTTCGGGGTAGTGACACGCCCCGGCGCGATCGGGCAAGCTCACGCCTCGGATCGGAATTCGGAGGAAACGTCATGGATAGCGCAACGCTGGCCCGCACGGCAGAACCGGCCGCAAAGCCCATCCCGTTCGATACCGCCCGGCTCGACGAGCTTTTGCAAGACGCCGGCATCGACGCGCTTCTCGTCACCTCGAAGCACAACGTGCAATATCTGCTCGGCGGCTATCGTTTCTTCTTCTTCGACTACATGGACGCCATCGGAGTGAGCCGTTATCTGCCGGTGCTCGTCTATCGGCGCGGCCGGCCGGAGGAGGCCGGCTATATCGGCTATCGGCTCGAGGCCTTCGAGAACGAGCTCGGCAGGTTCTGGACGCCTGCAGTCAAGACCGCTTCCTCCGGCTCGGTCGACGCGATCAAGCTCGCGGTCGAGCACATCCGGGGTCTCGGCGGCAGCGTCCGACGCATCGGGATCGAGGCCTCGTTCCTGCCCGCCGACGCCGATGCCGCGCTGCGCCAAGCCCTGCCGGACTGCGAGATCGTCGACGCGCATTTTCCGCTGGAGCGGCTGCGCGCGCGGAAAACCACGGCCGAGCTTCGCCTCTTGCGGGAAGCCTCCGAGCGCGTCGTCGCTTCCATGCTCGCGGTGTTCGCAAGCTGCGCGCCCGGCGTGACCAAGACCGAGCTCGTCGAGCGACTGCGGCGCGAGGAAGTCGGGCGCGGGCTCACCTTCGAATATTGCCTGATCACGGCCGGCACCGGCTTGAACCGGGCACCGTCGGAGCAGCGGCTCGAGCCGGGCGACATCATCTCGCTCGACTCGGGCGGGAATTATCGCGGCTACATAGGCGATCTGTGCCGGATGGGGATTCTGGGCGAGCCGGATTCCGAACTGCAAGACCTGCTCGCGGCCGTCGATGCGGTTCAGCAGGCCGCGCGCAAGCCGATCCGCGACGGGGCGCGCGGCGGCGACATCTTCGTCGCCGCGGAGAAGCTGATCAATGCCTCACCGCACCGCGGCTATCTGGAATTCATCGCTCACGGCATGGGGCTGATCAGCCACGAAGCCCCGCGGCTCGCCACCAACCGCGCCTACAGCGGCTACGACGCGGATCGCGCGCTCCAAAGCGGCATGGTGGTGTCGATCGAGACGACGATGAAGCATCCGCGTCGCGGCTTCATCAAGCTGGAGGACACATTGGCGGTGACCGAGAACGGCTTCGAGGCGTTCGGCGATACCGGCCGCGGCTGGAATCGGGCCGGACGCTGACCCCGGTCTCCGGACACGGTGCAGCGCAAGGGCATCGCGCTGCGCCCGGGACACGAGCCTTCGCGTCGTCTGCTCGATCGATTCGGCCGAAGCCGCACATGTATTTCGCTTCGGTGCCGGAACAGGTGCCGCCGAACCGCGGTTGAGGGCGTGAATTCCACGTCAGTCGCAATCAGCGGCCCGGCATTGCCGGAGACAGACCAATCGGATGACGAGAGACCCGGGATTGCGCCGGCAGCGATTCGCCAGCATGGGAACGCGGCGAAGCGAGCGGGGCTTCGCAGCCGACCGCGGCCGGATCGCCGAAACGCATACGCGGATTCCGCCGGGATGGAAGGACATTCTCGGGCGCGTGTATGCCCGCATCACGGAATGTCGTGTCGTCGCGGTTGCGGCCGGCGTCGCCTTCTATGCCCTGCTCGCGATTTTCCCGGCCATTGCCGCCTTGATTTCCATTTACGGGTTGTTCGCCGACCCTGCGACCATCGCGAGCCATCTCGATTCCATTTCGAGCTTCGTACCGGCCGGCGCAATCGAAGTCATTCGCGATGAAATGAACCGGGTCGCCGCGCAAGGCGCTCGAACGCTGGGCTTGGCATTCGTTCTCAGCCTCGGCGTTTCGCTGTGGAGCGCCAACGCCGGGATCAAGGCGCTGATCGACGCGCTCAACATCGCTTACGGCGAGACGGAGAAGCGCGGCTTCGTGCGCCTCAACTTGGTGTCGCTGGGTTTCACGCTGGCGGCGATCTTCTTCCTGCTGCTGACGCTTGCTTTGGTCGCGGTCGTGCCCGTGGTCTTGCAATACATCGGCCTCGAAAGCGCGACCGAGTGGATCCTCAAGATTGCGAGATGGCCGTTGCTGTTGATAACGATCAGCTTGGCGCTGTCGATTCTGTATCGCTACGGCCCCAGCCGCAACGAACCGCGGCGGCGCTGGATCACCTGGGGCAGCGTAATCGCGGCCCTGCTGTGGATCGCGATCTCGCTGCTGTTCTCCTGGTACGCGGAGGACTTCGGCAGCTACAACAAGACCTATGGGTCGCTCGGCGCGGTCATCGGGTTCATGACGTGGATCTGGCTCTCCACGATCGCGATTCTCGTAGGAGCGACGATCGACACCGACATGGAACGCCAAACGCTCGGCGACGCGACGGCGACGGCCGCCGAACCGATCGGACGGCGCGGCGCGGCCATGACGGACACGGTCGGCGCGCGCGACTAGTTTAGGGCTTCACCCTCGACCGGCCGGTTCACGTCTGGGGAGCGGGAACCAACCTCAATGGATCGGCGCGAGCGGCACCGCCGCGGGCGGCCGCATCCCGTTGTCGGGCGGCGTACGCCGGCGCGCCGGTTCGCTCCGCGGCTGATCGTCGGTGAGCGAGAGCGGTCGACGGCTTCCTTCGGCGGCCGCCGAAGCCGCGGGTACATGTTTTTTGCCCGGAGCCGGGGCTGCCGGCTTGGGCGCGGGCGGGGAGCCGGCAGTGCCGGATTTCGCCGCAGGCGCGGGAGCCGGCGTCGCATTCGGTTCCGACGTCGGCTGCAAGGCCGCATTGGGGCGCGGCCAGGCGAAATCGTCGGCCCTGCCGCTCAGCGCCGGCAGCGGCTCGCCCTTCACCAGGACGCGATTGGCATTGGGATCGACCACGGCGGGACGCTGCGCACCGGCGCCGAGCAGGCCTTCGGGTGCGCTCGCCGGCGTCGTCAACGGCACCACCGGCCCCGCCACGGGACGCACCGCCGGCGAGCCGGGGCGAGAGGCGTCCGGCTGCGGCTCCTCCGGCGTAGGCAGCGCCATCGGGGCGCCGCGGCTGAGCATCACGTGGCGGATCTCCCGCTCGACGTAATGCGCGAGCTTGCGGGCACCGGCCTTGGTGAAATGCACGCCGTCGCCCGCCCGCAGCAAGCGGGTCTGCCCTTCGAAATCCGGGCCGCGCGGGGCGAAATTGCCGTTCTCGTCGACGAAGCCGTCCCACACGTCGACATAGGTAATCCCGGCCTTTTCGGCGTGGCCGCGATAGAGCTCGTTGAGGTAGGCGAGGTCCGCGGTCGAACGGGTTCCGCGAATGGCCGGCAATCCAACCCAGAGCACCGGCACGCCCTTGCTCTTGAGCACCGCGATCGTCTCGTCGATGCGCCGGCCGTACGCCTCGCCCCATTTTTCCGAGCGAAACTCGTAAGTCATCATCGGACCGGGCGGCGGCTCGGGCGCGGCGGCCGGTTTCTGCGGCTCGGAGGATTTTTGCGGCTCGGCCGCGGCGGCACCCTCTTGCGCATCGGCGGGCGGCTGGCCCGCCGCCGGACTGATCTGCGTGGGCTGGCCGCCTTCGAGCTTGGTCTGCGGCGCGGGCTGCTGCTTGGGATTGGCCCGGGGCGGCCGTTCCCGGATTGACTGCCGGTCGCTCGCCCCGATCATCATCACGATGAAATCGGCTTTCTCGGCTGCAAGGATCTCCTTCGCGGACTGCGGCCAATCGAATTCCTTGCGGGATTCTCCGCGGATCAAGCCGCTATAGGTGCGGTACTTGCGGGTAACCCCGATCTCCGGCGTCTCGGCGAACGCATCTTCGAGGCCGAAGCCGAGCCAGTCGGCCATGGAATCGCCCATGACCACCACGGTCTTGGCCGGCGCACTCTCCTGCTTGCGCGGCGGCGGCGCCTTGGAGGCATCGACCGGCTGCGCCCGCTGCTCGGGAGCCGACTGCCAGCCTCCCCACGGCCGATATTGGCGCTGCTGCGGGGGCTGCCGCTGCCCCCAGAAAGGATAATCCCAGAATTGCGCGGCCGCCGGCGTGCTGACGAGGAGGGAGGCCGCGCACGCCAGCCAAATCTCCGCCGCGAGCAGCGGCATGAGGGCTGCGAGCCGGCCCGGAATGCTAGCCGTTTTCATCTCATGCCCCCGGCCGACCCGCGGCCTTCGCTTCGAGCGCGGCGGCCATCCGCCAATAGCCCGAGGAAAATGTCAACTTCGAGGTTCTCCCTCCCCTTCAGGGGAGGATCGCCGGCGAAGCCGGCAGGGCGGGGTAGGCCCCGCACCGATCAAGCTTCGCGTGATCGACCCCCCCTGCCGACCAGGGGAGGCGAAAGTTACTGCCCGCGCAGCCGGTCGAGCACTTGCGTGGAGGCGAACCCGTCCGGGATCAGGCCGGCGCGCAGCTGGAACTCGCGGATCGCGGCGCGGGTCTTGGCTCCGAACCGTCCGTCCGGCTCGCCCACATCGAAGCCGTGCAGCGCCAGGCGCTGCTGCATCTCGTAGCGCTCGGTGAGGCTGAGCACGCGCTCGTCGCGCGGCCAGGACTGCAGGAGCGGCCCCTCGCCGCGCAGGCGATCGGCGAGGTGGCCGATGGCGAGCGCATAGGCCTCCGCCGGGTTGTAGCGCATGATCACCCGGAAATTGTTGAGCATCAGGAACGCCGGGCCGCGGGCGCCGGCCGGCACCAGCAGATAGGCGCGGTCCGTCGACCGCGGAAATACCTTGCCGCCGACCCGCTGCACGCCGAGCCGCTGCCATTCCTGCAGGCTGAGCTGGCGCGAGCGGTCCGCCAGCAAATAGTTGAATCCCGGCGGGACCGCGACTTCGTAGCCCCAGGTCTGGCCGGCGGTCCAGCCGTCCATGCGCAGATTGTTGGCGGTCGAGGCGATGACGTCGGGAACGGAATCGACCACGTCACGCCTGCCGTCGCCGTCGAAATCGACCGCATAACGCTTGAATGCGGTCGGCATGAATTGCGTCGGACCGAACGCGCCCGCCCACGAGCCCTTGAGTCGATCCGGCCGTACGTCGCCGCGATGCACGATTTCGAGCGCCGAAAGGAATTCCTCCCGGAAATAATCCTGGCGCCGGCCGACGCAGGCGAGCGTCGCGGTCGACTGCAGCACCGGGCGCTCGCCGATCGCGCTGCCGAAATTCGATTCGATCCCCCAGATCGCCGCGACGACGTGGCGGTCCACCCCATAGCTTTTCTCCACCGCCGCGAATACCGGCTGGTATTTCGCCAAAATCTCCCGTCCGGCGGCGATGCGCGCGTCGTTCACCAGAAGATCGAGATAATCCCACAGCGACTTCGTGAACTCCGGCTGCGCATCGAGCAGGTCCATGATGTGGAGATCGGGCTCGAGACCCGCCGTGTAGGCCTGGAACGTCTGCCACGACACGCCGCGCCGGGCGGCCTGCGGCCACAGTTGCGCGATGCAGTTCTGGAAATTGCTCGCCGCGGCGAGGATCGCCTGCGGGGTCATCAGCGGATGCCCGGATCCGCCGGCCTCCCCGCTCCAGCTCCGACCGGAAGGCAGGGTTCCGGTGACTTCGCCGCGGACCAGCACGGCGCGTTCGTCCTGCGCCCAAACCGGGGCCGCCGTAACGGCGCAAGCCACGACGGCGGCGGTTAGCGCGACGCCGCGAACGCCGCCCACCCGCTTGGTGAATTGGATTCCACTCCTGCCCATGTGCCCGCCCTTCCCCGGCATCGCGCCGCGCTCTCCCCTCTATTGAGGGCCGCGATCGTTTCCGGCCGCTTAACCGGCCCGGCGCGCCTGCCTATTGAGGGCGAATTTCTGGCCAAAGCAGGGCGGCAGATCAACGGGCCACAGGCAAATCCACCCGGCCCCGGGTGCGGCATTCTCGCCCGCCTAGCCTGCGCCCGCCCCGATCGGCATTTCGTTTCCTTGAAATCCCCGGGGATTTTGCCGACAAAGCAGCGCCTGCCGTTCGCAACACCCCGCTCTTCAGGAATCTCTCGGCCATGTCCCCGATTCGCAAGGCGATATTTCCGGTTGCCGGCCTCGGTACCCGGTTCCTGCCGGCCACCAAGGCGATGCCGAAGGAGATGCTCACGGTGGTCGACCGTCCGATCATCCAGCACGTGGTCGACGAGGCCCGCGAAGCCGGCATCGAGCATTTCATCTTCGTGACCGGCCGCAACAAGGGCGTCATCGAGGACCATTTCGACCGCCAGCTCGAGCTCGAGTTCACGCTCGGCGAGCGCGGCAAGCTGGCCGAGCTCGAGCTGCTCAACCGCGAGCTGCCCGGGGCCGGAACGACGAGCTTCACGCGGCAGCAGACCCCGCTCGGGCTCGGCCATGCGGTCTGGTGCGCGCGCGAGCTGGTCGGCCGCGAACCCTTCGCGCTGCTGCTGCCCGACGTGCTGGTGCAGGCGCCGCGCGGGTGCCTCAAGCAGATGATCGACGCCTATCGCGAGCTCGGCGAGCGCGCCAACGTCGTTGCGGTCGAGGAAGTCCCTGCCGACCGCACGCATATGTACGGCGTGGTCGGCGTCGGCGAGCGGCGAGGCAACGCGTTCTCGATCACCGGCATGGTGGAAAAACCGCCGCGCGGCAGCGCGCCGTCCAATCTGATCATCACCGGCCGCTACATCCTGCAGCCGGAGATTTTCGACATTCTGGAAACGCAGGAGCGCGGCGCCGGCGGCGAGATCCAGATCACCGACGCGATGATCCGCCTGGCGCTGAAACTGCCGTTCTACGGCTTCAAGTTCGAGGGCCGGACGTTCGATTGCGGCTCGAAGATCGGTTTCCTGGCCGCGAATGTCGCCTATGCGCTGGCACGCGAGGACATCCGCGGCGAATTCCGCGCCGAGCTGGAAAAGCTGCTGCGGGACTAACATCGGATTGTCATCCCGGCCAAGCGAGCGCAGCGAGCGCGAGCCGGGACCCATGATCACCGGTACCGCATTGTCGCACCGTGCGTGGCCATGGGTCCCCGCTTTCGCGGCACCCCGTCGCGCTCGCGCGACGGGGATCCCGCGCGGGGACGACGAGCTCCGCTTCGCGAAGTTACTCCTGGGTCCCGGATCTTCGTTCGCTTCGCTCACTCGTCCGGGACACGAGAACTACGCGATTCACCGCTGGAACCGCAGGCCGACCAGGATCGCGGTCGCGGTATAATCGGCGCCCGAGACGTTGGACCGCAGCCAGTACTGGCGCAGCTCGCCCTTGAGCTGCATGTCACGCGACAGCTTGTAGATCAGCCCGAGCGAGGCCGCGTAGCGCCTGTCCTCGCGGTTGAGGCCGACATAATCGTCGAGCCCCCAGCCAAGCTTCAGGGTCGCGAGCAGCCAGCGCCGGAATGCATGATCGACCTCGATGCCGACGTCGCGTTGGAACAGGCCGGAGACCCCCGGCAGCACCGATTCGGCCGCGACCGAGCTCGCCGTGAGCTTCACGGTCGTCAGCCCCGTCGCGGTCCAGACCAGCGAGGAATTCGCAACGAGCCCGCGCAGATCCAGAAGCCGCGGATCCTTGTAGGTGCGGACCAGATATCCGACCGAAACTTCCCCGGTGAGCTTGCGGGTGATTTCGAAGGTGGTGCCGACCTTCGGCGTGAGTCCGTCGGAATCGCGCGCGTAGCCGGACTGGTCGATGGGCAGATCGTGCACGCGCTTATCGGCGTCGAGCTCGACGAACGGCTTGAGGCCCGGCGTGACCTCGTAACCGGCGCGGGCCTGCACGCCATATTGGTTGTAATCGCGATCCTTGTTGCTGGCCGAGGTCCCGTCGGTGAGCAGCGAATCCTGATAATCGACGCGATCGATCGCGCCCTTGAGCGAAATATCCAGCCGATTGAAGCGGCGGTCGATCCCGGCGGTGGCGCCCACATCGGTGTAGATCGGGAGCTTGGCGAGGTCGGCCGACAGGTTGGGGCTGCCGGGATTCTCCGTCGACAACAAATAACGTGCTTCGAGATCGACCCGCGTGTCGCGCGACGCGTCGATGCGGCCGTCGACCTTGGCATCGACGAAAGGCCGGTCGGCGAAGGGCACCGAAGGATAATCGCTGTAGCTGCCGTGGATGTCTGCGCGCAGCTCGTGGCGCTCCCAATCGGAATCCACCTTCAGCTCGGGCGCCACCATCAGCAGCGAGGACCCCCGTCCACCGGAGACTCGCGCCGGATTGCTGTCGTAGCCGGTCGTGAGTTCGACGGCCGGCCGCACCAAGAACACACCGGCCCGGATCCCGACGGGTGCGAACGGATCCTCTTCGACCACGGACTTGCGCGGCAACCGCACGTTCGGTCCGGCGATGCCTGCCTTGGCGTCCGTCCTCCCCCCGCCCGCCGGCGCCGGAACCTTGCCCGATGGCGCGCTCGGGGGATTGCCGGCTGCGGCCTTGCCGGGCCGCACCTTTTTCGGCGGGGCTGCGACATTCACGTCCGGTTCGGCGCCCGGTTCCGGCGCCAACCCCGGTTCGATGTCTTGCGCTTGCTTCGCGCCTTCTTTCGGCTTCTGCCGCTTAACGTTGGTGGAGATGAATCCGGTCCGGCCCGCGCCGGATCCGGGCGGGCGGCCATATTTGCGCGCGCGGCCGGCAGGACGATCGTCTCGGCGCGCCGGCTCGACCTGGACGGATCCCCGATCCTGCAGGTCCGCATCGATCCCGGCTCGCAGGCCCTCGGCTGGCTCCGGCAGATCGGCCTCGGCCAGCGCATGCGCGCCGCTCAGCGCGCCGAGCAAAACGGCCGCGCCTGCCACCCGAGCAAGACGAGACGAGCGAAGGCGCAGCATCTTCAATCTGTCTCGTGTCGCTTGCGGAGCACCGCGGGGCGCCGCAAACTCGGCAAACGGACAACGCAACCGGCTTCGCGGGCACAAGCCGCGCTGGCGGCTTCGCGAAGCGGCACGCCGGTTTTGGTTAACGGATATAAAGCGATTATGGTTAACGCCCGGTTGACCCGGAGGGCTCGCCGAGCGAACCGAGGCGAGCCGGGCCGGCGCCAGCGGCCGAATGATCGCGCGGCGGGACGATCCGTGCTAATCCGCGCAGGCGGCGGGGATGTTGGGACGATGGCCGAGCCGAAAGTATCGAGTGGGCAAGAACGGCGGCTCGAGATCGAGTCGGCGTTGCGCACGCTCGAAGCGGAAGCGAGCGGGATCAGCGCGCTGGCCGCGGCGATCCGCGACGGCCTCGGCGCGCCGCTGATCGCCGCCGTCGCAATGATCCAGCGCGCGAGGGGCCGGCTGATCGTGACCGGGATGGGCAAGTCCGGCCACGTCGGCCGCAAGATCGCCGCCACCTTCGCGTCCACCGGCACGCCCGCGTTCTTCGTTCACCCCGGCGAAGCCAGCCACGGCGATCTCGGCATGATCACCGCCGACGACGTGATCATGGCGCTGTCGTGGTCGGGTGAAACCGTCGAGCTGAAGGACTTGATCGACTATTCGCGGCGGTTCCGGATCGGGCTCATCGCCGTGACGGCGAAGCCCGACAGCGCGCTCGCCCAGGCGGCGGACGTCGTCCTGGTGCTGCCGCAGGCGCGGGAGGCTTGTCCGCACAATCTCGCGCCCACCACCTCCTCGCTGATGCAGCTCGCGCTCGGCGACGTGCTGGCGATCGCGCTGTTGGAGAGCCGCGGTTTCACCGCGCTCGATTACCGGATGCTGCATCCGGGCGGACGGCTCGGCGCCATGCTGAAATTCGTGCGCGACATCATGCACACGGGCGCGGCGGTTCCGCTGGTAGCGCTCGGCACGCGGATGTCGGAGGCGGTGGTCGAAATGTCGACCAAGAGCTTTGGCTGCGTCGGCATCATTGATCCGGGCGGCGGCGTCCTGGTCGGCGTGATCACCGACGGCGATCTGCGCCGCCACATGCGGCCCGACCTGCTCGACGCGCGGGTCGAGCACGTTATGACCCGCACGCCAAAGACGCTGCGCGCGGACCAGCTCGCCAGCGAGGCGCTGGAGCTGTTCAATTCCTCGAAGATCACCGCCGCGCTCGTGATCGAGGCCGGCAAGCCGATCGGCATCGTGCACCTGCACGATCTGTTGCGGGCCGGCGTCGCTTGAACGTAAGCACGGCATTCTCCCACCTCCCCCTGGAGGGGGGAGGTCGGCGAGAGTTCGAAGAACGCGAGCCGGGTGGGGGTGAAGCTGCATCACCCCACCCCGGCAGCTCGCAAAATGCTCGCTGCCGACCCTCCCCCTCCAGGGGAGGGTGGAGAGCGCATGATGCTCGGCCCGCTAACTACTCAGCCGGATTACGCATCATTCTCACACCCACCCGCGCAGCTCGCGCAGCGCGAGGTGGCGCAGCAGCGCCATGCCGGCTTCGCTGTCGTTGAGGCAGGGGATCGCGGCGAAATTCTTTCCGCCGTGGTGACGAAAGATCTCGGCATTCTCGACGGCGATCTCCTCGAGCGTCTCCAGGCAATCCGCCGCAAACCCCGGCATCACCACCGCCAGATTCTTCACGCCGCGCTCGGCGAGCGCCTTGACCGTCGCATCGGTATAGGGCGTGAGCCATTCCGCCGCGCCGAACCGCGACTGGAAGCTCATCGGCAATTTTTCTTCGTCGAGCGCGAGCCGCTCGCGCAGCAGCCGGACCGTGGCGGCGCAATGGTCCTGATACGGATCGCCCTTTAGGACATAATCCCTGGGCATGCCGTGGAACGAAACCAGGATCACCTCCGGCTTGAACGCAAGCTTGACGAGCTCCGCCTCGAGCGAGGAAGCGACTGCGTCGATATAGACTGGATCGTCGTAATAGGGCGGCAGCACCCGGATCGCCGGCTGCCGGCGCATCTGCATCAGCGCCTCGAACGCCTTGTCGCACACGGTCGCGGTGGTCGCGGCCGCATATTGCGGATAGAGCGGCATGATGAGGATGCGATCGCAACTGGATTCTTGCAGCGCCTGGAGCCGCGAAGCGATCGAGGGATTGCCGTAGCGCATCGCCCAGTCGACGCGAACGCGATCCTCGAGCGCGGGCGTTGCGGCGAGCTTTTCCGCCTGCGAGCGGGTGATGGTCTTCAGCGGGGATTCGTCGAGCTCCCGGTTCCAGATCTTGTCGTAGTCGCGGCCTTTCCGGCGCGGCCGAACGATGAGGACGATCAGATTGAGGATGAACCACCATTTGATGCGGTTCTCCTCGATCACCCGCCGGTCGGACAGGAACTCGGCGAGATAGCGCCGCATCGACCAATAGTCGGTGGCCTCGGGCGTGCCGAGATTGACCAGCAGCACGCCGATGCGCCCGGCCGCAACCGGCGGATGCTCAGCCGTAGCTGCGCTCATCGGCGATGATCTTGCCGTCGTTGGGGAGGCTGCCCGGCTCGACGAGCTTGACGCGCCCGCGCAGCTTGGTCACGGCCTGCAGGCTGGCGGCAAGCACTTCGTCGAGCCCCTCGCGCGCGCCGCGGCATTCCGCATAGAGCGTCATTAAGTCCTGCTCCGCCTCGCGGGTGACCGCGAGCCGGACGCGGCCGAGCTCGGGATGGCGCTTGGCGATCTCCGCGACCTGCCCGGGATGCACGAACATGCCCTTGACCTTGGTGGTCTGGTCGGCGCGCCCCATCCAGCCCTTGATGCGAAGGTTGGTGCGCCCGCACGGCGAACGCCCGGCGAGCACGGCGGACAGATCGCCGGTGGCAAGCCGGATCATCGGGTAATCGCGATTGAACGAGGTCACCACCACTTCGCCGACCTCGCCGTCGGCGACCGGATCGCCGGTGCCGGGCCGCACGATCTCGACGATGACGGTCTCGTTGACGATCATGCCTTCGCGCGCCCGGCTCTCGTAGGCGATGAGGCCGAGGTCGGCCGTCGCATAGCACTGCAGCACCTTGACGCCGCGCGCGGCGAGTTCCTGGCGCAGCGAGGCCGGCAGCGCCGCGCCGGAGACGAGCCCGCGCTCGAGCGAGGAGGCATCCTTGCCGAGCTTTTGCGCGGTATCGAGCAGGATTTTCAGAAAATCCGGCGTGCCGGTGTAACCGCTCGGCTTGAGGATCGCGATCGCCTCGACCTGCTGCTCGGTGTTGCCGACCCCGCCGGGGATCACCGCGCAGCCGAGCGCATGCGCGCCGGACTCCAGGATGAAGCCGCCGGGCGTGAGATGATAGGCGAACGCGTTGTGCACGATGTGGCCGTCGCGGAAACCGGCCGCATGGAGCGCGCGCGCGGCTCCCCACCAATCCTTGCCGTGGCCTTCCGGCTCGAAGATCGGGCCGGGTGACATCAACAGGCGCTTGGCCTTGCCGGGGGGCGTGACGGCGAAGCCGGCAAACGGCGGGTCTTTGTGCTGCAGCTCCTTGAGGTCGCCCTTGCGCAGGACCGGCAGCGAGGCGAGCGCCGCTCGCGAGCGCACCGATTTCGGATCGATCCCGGCAAGCTGCCTTGCCCAGCCCGAGGCACGCATGGCGTTGGCGATCGCATCGGGCAATTGCGAAAAAAGCTCGCGCTCGCGCGCCTCCGGATCGCGCGTTTCCAGCGCATCGTAGAATTCCGATTTCTGCCCGCCCGCTTCAGTCATCGAATTCCTCGGCTCTGACTCGTCATGCCCGGCCTTGTGCCGGGCATCCACGATCTAAATCCCGGTCCAGCGAAGGCGTGGATGGCCGGGACAAGCCCGGCCATGACGAATCACTTACCGGGCTCACTCGACGTTCGATCCCATCAACAAGCCAGCATCACACGGCCACGCCATCCGGGGCGGTGAAAGCCGCGTCGAGGACGTTGCCGGTGTTGCGCGTCGCGACCGGCTCGAACACCACGACGTGGGTCTCCTCGTCGGCCGCGGTTCGATGCTCGATGCCGCGCGGCACCAAGAGGCATTCGCCGGGCCCGAGCTCGACCACATGGTCACGGAACTCGACGCGCAACCGGCCTTTCCATACCAGAAAGAACTCGTCCTCGCTCTCGTGGTGGTGCCAGGGAAACGTGCCTGCGACCTTGACGAGCTTGATCTCCTGGCCATTGAGCGCGGCAACGACCTTAGGGCGCCAATGCTCGGAGAAGCGCGAGAATTTTTCATCCAGTCCGAATTTCTCGGCCATCCCATCACCTCGTCGTTCCGGCCGAGCGCGCCGCGCGAGAGCCGGAACCTATGACCACCGACCTGCGGATTCGGCACAACGGTGGTCATGGATCCGAGTTGCCCCGCGGAGCCTGCCCCGGACCGCGATCCGGGGTTCGGCCCCCGGGACGACCGTCCGTTGCAACGCTCACGCCAGCCAGCGCTTGCGCCGCTTATAATGCTTGCCTTCGCGGAACGATTTGCGCTTGCCCTCCGCGACCCCGAGATAGAATTCCTTGACATCCTCGTTCTCGCGCAGCGCCGCCGCTTGGCCATCGAGCACGACGCGGCCGTTCTCGAGGATGTAGCCGTAACCCGCGTAGCGCAGCGCCATATTGGCGTTCTGCTCGGCGAGCAGGAACGACACTTTTTCGTTCTCGTTCAGGCTTTTGACGATCGTGAAAATCTCCTCGACGACCTGCGGCGCCAGCCCCATCGACGGTTCATCGAGCAGGATCATCTTGGGGTTCGACATCAGCGCGCGGCCGATCGCGCACATCTGCTGCTCGCCGCCCGAGGTATAGCCGGCCATCGCCTGGCGGCGCTCGCGCAGTCGCGGGAAATAGCCGTAGACCTTGTCGAGGTCGCGCCGGACCGCGGCGGCGCCGTCGCGCCGGGTGAACGCGCCGGTGAGCAGGTTCTCCTCGATGGTGAGATGCCCGAAGCAATGCCGGCCCTCCATCACCTGGATGCAGCCGCGCCGCACCAGCTCGTTGGGGGAGAGCGCCTGCACTTCCTGCCCGTCGAACACGATCGAGCCCTTGGTCACCTCACCGCGTTCCGACTGCAGCAGGTTGGAGATGGCCTTGAGCGTCGTGGTCTTGCCGGCGCCATTGGCGCCGAGCAGCGCCACGATCCCGCCCCGCGCCACGTCGAGCGAGACGCCTTTGAGCACCAGGATCACGCGATCGTAGACCACCTCGACGTTGTTGAGGGAGAGCATGGTCGCGGCGCTCGCGGCCGGCGCGGAACCAATCGACTCGATCGCGGTCATAGCGAGATCCGCTCGCAAAAGACAGATGGACAGCGGAGGACAGACGGCGGAATTTCGTCCGTCGTCCGTTCTCCGCCATCAGTCGTTCGAGTTACGACGACTTGTCGCAGGTCTCGGTGCGCTTCGGCCAGCCGGCGTTGGCGCCGACGTATTCCTTGGCCTGGGATTCAATCAACGGCATCACTTTGTCCTTGATCGGCTCGATCCAGTCCGAGGCCCTGGTCCACTTCGTGCCGTCCCATTGCGCCAGATAGATCCCGTGGTGTCCGTTGTGATCGGAGCACGAGACGCTGATCGGCGCCGCGAAGTTCTCGAGCCCGATCTCCTTCCAGCGCGCCTGGCTGATTTTCAGCGTCTCCAGGCCGCGACGCACGTCCTCGCCGCTGACCTGCTTCTTGCCGGTGAGCTGCTGGGCGGTGCGGATCGCCTCGGCGATCAGCACCGAGTTGAGCACGCCGCGGTTGTAGAGATTCTCGCCGACCTTGTCGCGCACGACCTGGCTCTTGCCCTTGTCGACCACGTACTTGAGGATGTCCTGAATGGCCGAGAAGTTGGTGCCGACCGCGTTGATGTCGAGCGAGCTGTAGCCCTTGGCGTCGGCGCCGGCCGGACGGGCGTCGTCATCGCCTCCCGACCACCACACGCCGACCAGACGGTTCATCGGGAAGCCCGCCTTGGCGGCTTCCTTGACCGCGGTGGGATTCATGGCGCCCCAGCCCTGCAGGTAGATCCAGTCGGGCCGATCGCGGCGGATGTTGAGCCAGAGCGAGGACTGGTTCTGCATCTCCGAGCCCGGCACCGGGTAGAGCTTGAGCTCGAAGCCGTAGTCCTTGGCCAATTGCTCGAGCAGCGGGATCGGCTCCTTGCCGTAGGGCACGTCGAGGTAAAGCAGCCCGAGCTTCTTGCCCTTGAGCTTGTCGAACCCGCCCTCGACCTGCGCCGCATGTTTGACGAACACCGAGGCGCCGTCCCAATAGGTCGCCGGCGGGTTGAAGATCCAGGGGAACAGGTTGCCGTCGGCCGAGGGCGACAGACCGTAGCCCATCGACAGCACCGGGATCTTGTCGACCGCCGCCTTCGGAATCAGCTGCAGCGTGATGCCGGTCGAATACGGGTTGACCACCACCGGGGCCTTGCCCTTGACCGACTCGTAGCATTCGACGCCCTTCTTGGTGTCGTAGCCGGTCTCGCATTCCTCGATGATGAGCTTCACCCCGCCGATGCCGCCGTCGCGCTCGTTGAGCATGGTGAGATAATCGGCCATACCGTTGGCGATCGGCGTTCCGGAACCGGCGTAGGGACCGGTGCGGTAGCTGAGCAACGGAATGTAGATTCCGTCCGCGGCATTGGCGGTCGCGATCGCGAGGGGACCACCCAGGGTGACCGCAATCGCCGTGCCGAGCACGACTCCTTTGAGACGCATCGAGCTTCCTCCCTTTGCTGGCGCGCCGGATGCGAACCGCCGGCGCCTTTGTCGAACCCTCGCCGATCGATGGGACGAGGGAGATTGCGTTCCGCCGGGCTCCTGGCGGAGACCCGCGGCGGAATTCGGCCCAAGTGTGCACCATCGGCAGGAAAAGCGATACGGTCATTTCGGACGCACCGAGCCGACCAACTAAGGGCCTGGAATTGCCCTTGTTTTTCCTTCTGCAGCGGAAAGCGGGGTCGCCATCAAATCGCAGCCGACGGGCTCCAAAAACTGCGGAATCGCGACGGAAACTCCGGAAACTTCCGCGAAACACGTTCCTGTCCCGCTCTCGCCCTTGATGTTCGGAGCAGGCATGCAATGATCGCAACCGGCCGAGTGTGCCGCGACAAACACAAGCGCGATCTCAGGCAATGCCCGGGCTTCACCCATGAGTCGTTTTTCCCGCCGCCGCGATCATCCGGAACGCGCGTCCGGGAGGGAACGTGCGAGCCTGCCGCAATGATCATGGTGCTGCGGCGCTGGTTCATTCCATCGGACGAACTCGCGGAGTTCCGGGAAAGATGGCGCAACGAAATCAAGCCCGAGCTGCAGCGCCAGCCCGGCTGCGTCCGCATCGAGATCTACGAGTCGAGCATCAGAGGCCACTGGGTCACTTCGGTCCTGTGGCAGGACGAGGCTTCACGAATGAGAGCCTTGCAGCAGCTTTCCGGGCTGTACGGCGCATTTCGGCAGTATGAACGCTTCGAGGCCGAAGTGCTCACGTCACCCCCGGAACAATAACTGCCGCGATTTGCCGAATCCGAACGGAAACCCGCACTCTATCGCCTTGGGGTGCAGCGAGGTTCCCGCGTGATTAATTCGGGCGGGGCGGATATCATCGGGGTGGGGGACTGAGCCATTCGCGTCGTGAAGCCCATGGCCCCCAGTGACGATCCATCGAAATCCGCTTCGCCCCGGGAACTGCCCAACTGCAACCAGTGCGGAAAGCCGACGAATCTCCTTACCGTCATTCCCCGCCTTGGCGACAGTCCGACCTACCGGATTTTCGAATGCCAGTCGTGCAACGTTCTGAAGTGGATCGCGGAGCAAATCACCTGAAATCATCTCGTTGAAAGGCCGATCGTCAGTACGGAAACGGCCATACCCTCAGCTTCTGCTTGGCGATCTGCCACAGCCGGGCGAGCCCGTTGGGCTCCGCGATGAGGAAGATCACGATCAGCGATCCCAGGATCATGAAGGTCAGGTGCTCGACCGTTGCCGGATGAATCGGCAAGCCCAGGGTCTCGGGCACGGCGCGCAGCAGGATCGGCAGGATGAAGATCAGGGCCGCCCCGAAGAACGACCCGATCAGGGTTCCGAGCCCGCCGATGATGATCATGAACAGGATCTGGAAGCTTTGGTCGATGGCGAAGACGTCGGCCTCGGCTCCGCCGTACCACAGGAACACCATCATGGCGCCGGCGACCCCGCAGTAGAACGAGGACACCGCGAACGCCAACAGCTTGGTGCGCAGCAGCCGGATGCCGATCAGCTCGGCGGCGATGTCCATGTCGCGGACCGCCATCCACATCCGCCCGATGCGACCGCGCACCAAGTTGGAAGCAAGCCACGTCATCAGGGTGACGATGCTCAGCACGAGGAAATACCGGGTCAGCGGCGTCGCGTTGGGTCCGGTCACCGGAATGCCGAACGAGGTGCGCAGCGGCACCTCTAGCGCCCCCGAGACGCTGTAGTTGAACAGCCACGGAATGCGGATGAAGCACCATTGCAGGAAGAACTGCGCGGCGAGCGTCGCCACCGCGAGATAGAAGCCCTTGATCCTGAGCGAGGGGAGCCCGAACAGCACGCCGACCGCCGCCGAGAAGAAACCGGAGGCGAGGATCCAGACCAGCACGTTAACGTTGGGGAAGGCGGTGGTGAGCTTGTAGCAGGCATAGGCGCCCACCCCCATGAAGGCGCCGGTGCCGAGCGACAGCAGGCCGGTATAGCCGGTGAGCAGGTTGAGGCCGATCGCGGCGAGCGAGAACACCAGGAACGGGATCATGATGGCGTTGAGCAGAAAGGCGTTGCCGGTCGCCGGGATCACGATGAACGCCACCGCCAGGATGACCGCGATGCCGATCCGGTCCTGCAGGATCGGGAACACCGCCATGTCGGCGGAATAGCTGGTCTTGTATTGCCCGGCCTCGCGGTAAAGCATCGCGTCCTCTCAGATCCGCTCGATGATCTTTTCGCCGAACAGGCCCTGCGGCCGGAACACCAGGAATCCCAGCGCGATGACGTAGGCGAGCCAGCTCTCGATGCCGCTGCCGAGCAGCGGCCCCCAGTAGAACTCGCCGAGCTTCTCGCCGATGCCGATGATGAGTCCGCCGACGATGGCGCCCGGGATCGAGGTGAAGCCGCCCAGGATCAGCACCGGCAGCGCCTTGAGCGCGATGATCTGCAGCGCGAAGGAGACCTCCGAGCGCGCGCCCCACATGATGCCGGTCGCGAGCGCAACGATGCCGGCGGTGAACCACACGATCACCCAGATCTGCTCGAGCGAGATGCCGACCGAGAGCGCGGCCTTGTGGCTGTCGGCGACCGCGCGCAGCGCCCGTCCGATCCGGGTCTTCTGGAAGAACACGGCGAGGATCGCGACCATCAGCGAGGCGATGATCGCCGCGGCGATGTCGATCTTCTGCAGCGACACGAAGCCGCCCAGCGTCTTGAACTCGACGGCGCCGGTCGGCAGATACAGCTCGCGGGCGATCATGATCTTCGGATTGCCGCCGAACACCAGCTCGCCGAACCCGATCAGGAAATAGGTGATGCCGAACGTCGCCATGAACAGGATGATGTCGGATTGATTGACCAGCGGGCGCAGCACCAGGCGCTCGACCGCGAAGGCCAGCACCAGCATGACCACCACGGTGAGCGCCAGCGCCAGGAACGCCGGCACGCCGCGCTCGTTGAGGCCGACGAGGGTCAGCGCCGCGAACACCACCATGATGCCTTGCGCGAAATTGAACACGCCCGAGGCCTTGAAGATCAGCACGAAGCCGAGCGCGATCAGCGCATAGAGCACGCCGCCGACGAGGCCCTCCCACAGGGTCTGCACCAAGAGATCCGGCGCCGTGCCCATCTGCACGAACGGATCGAGGAAGATCTTGTAGAGGAGATCCATCCGGGCGGCTCACTCGGCGCTCCACCTCCCCCTGGAGGGGGGAGGTCGGCGAGCGCTCTTGAGCGCGAGACGGGTGGGGGTGAACTGGATCACCCCACCCCGCGCGCTTCGCGCGCGACCCTCCCCCTCAGTCGACATCGGATGTTTCCGATGTCGACCAATCATGATTTGCCGAACTCGGGAACACCCGAGTTCGGTGGGAGGGTGTAGCGCGTTTGCCGGACGCTCCTTGCCCATCATCACACGCTGACCCCGTGCGGCTCGCCCAGATAGGCGCGGATCACGTTCTTGTCGCGCTTGACCTCTTCCGGGACCGCGTCGGCGATTTTTCTGCCGTAATCGAGCACGACCACCCGGTCGGAGAGATCCATCACCACGCCCATGTCGTGCTCGATCAGCGCGATCGTCGTGCCGTAATGATTGTTCACGTCGAGAACGAAGCGGGACATGTCTTCCTTCTCCTCCAGATTCATACCCGCCATCGGCTCGTCGAGCAGCAGCAGATCCGGCTCCATGGCGAGCGCGCGCCCCAGCTCGACGCGCTTTTGCAAGCCGTAGGGCAGCCGGCCGACCGGGATCTTGCGGATCGCGGCGATCTCCAGGAAGTCGATGATCTCCTCGACCCGTCTGCGGTGCTCGACTTCCTCGGCAAGCGCCGGACCGTAACGCACGAGCTGCCACGCCAAGCCGCGACGCATCTTCAGCGATCGTCCCGCCATGATGTTGTCAAGCGCGGTCATGCCTTTGAACAAGGCCACGTTCTGGAACGTGCGCGCGATGCCGCCCGCCGCCGCCTCGTAGGGCCGCATCTTTCGGCGTGCCTCGCCGCGGAAAATGATCTGCCCGTCCTGCGGCTGATAGAAGCCGTTGATGACGTTGAGCATCGAGGTCTTGCCGGCCCCGTTCGGACCGATGATGGCGCGGATCTCGCCCTTGCGGATATCGAAGGAGACCTCGACCAGCGCCCGCACGCCCCCGAACGCCAACGACACCCGCTCGACCGAGAGCAGCACCTCGCCTGCGGCCACGTCGCGGGCCGAGGGCGCTCTCATCTCTTTTCCCTCCCCTGAAAGGGGAGGGTCGCGCGGTCCAAGTCGGATGTTTCCGACTTGGACCAATCTTTGTAACCGGCCGAACTCGGGAACACCCGAGTTCGGCGTGCGCGCGGGGTGGGGTTGTTAGCGCCCGGGAGCCAATGTTTGCGCCCCCACCCGATCGGCTTCGCCGACCGACCTCCCCCTTTCGAGGGAGGTATAAAATCGCCGAGTTTCATGCGGCTCGCTCCAGGTCGCGCGCCGGCGCGGGGTGGACCTTGACGTCGCGGATCGCGACACGCGCGCGGATCACGCCCTTGCGGCCGTCCTCGAAGGTGACCTCGGTGGCGATGTCGGCTTGCTGCGACCCGTCGTAGAGCGCCTGCACGAGCGGCGCATACCGCTCGCCGATGAAGCCCCGCCGCACCTTCTGGGTACGGGTAAGCTCGCCGTCATCGGCATCGAGCTCCTTGTGCAGCACCAGGAAGCGCCGGATTTGCGCCCCGGCCGTGATCTCCTCCTCGACCAGCGACCGGTTCACCGCCTCGATGTGCCGCTCGATCATGTCGTAGACCAGCGGATTGCCGGCGAGCTCCTGATAGGAGCCGTAGACGACGTTGTTGCGCTCGGCCCAGCTGCCGACCGCGACCAGGTCGATGTTGACCATGACGCAGACGAAATCGCGCTTGTCGCCGAGCGCCACCGCTTCCTTGATGTTGGGATAGAACTTGAGCTTGTTCTCCAGGTATTTCGGCGCGAACAAGGTGCCGTCGCTGAGCCGGCCGACGTCTTTCGCCCGGTCGATGATTTTCAGATGCCCGCTCTTCGCATCGAAGAAGCCGGCGTCCCCGGTATGCACCCAGCCGTCCGCCGTCCTGACTTCGGCGGTCTTTTCCGGATCCTTGTAATAGCCGGTGAACACCCCGGGCGAGCGGAACAGCACCTCGCCGCTCTCCGAGATCTTGATCTCGACCTCGGGCGAGGGCGTGCCGACGGTATCGGCGAAAATCTCGCCGTCCGGCTGCGCGGTGATGTAGACCGACGCCTCGGTCTGCCCGTAGAGCTGCTTCAGGTTGATGCCGAGCGCGCGGTAGAAGCGGAAGATCTCCGGTCCGATCGCCTCGCCGGCCGTATAGGCGACGCGGATGCGCGAGAGGCCGAACCGGTTCTTCAGCGGTCCGTAGACCAGCACGTCGCCGAGCCGGTAGAGCAATCGCGCGTACAGCGGCACCTTCTCATGATTGAGAATTTTCTCGCCCCAGCGCCGCGCCACGCCGATGAAGAAATGGAACATCTTCTTCTTCAGCGCGCCGGCGTCCTCCATGCGCACCATGGTCAGCGTGAGCAGGTTCTCGTAGATCCGCGGCGGCGCGAATGCGTAGGTCGTGCCGATCTCGCGGCGGTCCTCGACCACCGTCTCCGGGGTTTCCGGGCAGCTCACGCAATAGCCGGCAACGTAGGACTGCGCGTAGGAGAAAATGTGATCGCCGATCCAGGCCAGCGGCAGATAGGCGATGACCTCCTCGTTCGGGCCGAGCCGGTCGAACGCGTTGCCGTTGCGGGCCGAGATCATCACGTTCCGGTGGGTGAGCATGACGCCCTTGGGCCGGCCCGTCGTGCCCGACGTGTAGAGGATGATGGCGAGATCGCCGCCCTTTCCGGCTGCGATCGAGCCTTCCCAGCGCGCGAGCCGGCCCGGATCGCTCGCGAGCATCTCGCGCCCGAGCTGTTGCACGTCCTGGAACGACTTCAGCCGAGCATGATCGTAATCGCGCAAACCCCGCGGCTCGTCGTAGAGCAGCCAGCCCAGCCGGGTGAGGCGCTCGGACACCGAGAGCACCTTGTCGACCTGCTCCTGGTCCTCGACCACGGCGAGCTTCACCTCGGCGTGCTCGAGCACATAGGCCATCTCCTCCGCGACCGCGTCGGCATAGAGCGGCACCGGCACGGCGCCGAGCGCCTGGCCGGCGCACATCGCCCAATAGAGCTTGGGCCGGTTGCCGCCGATGACGGCGAACTTGTCGCCGCGGGAAATCCCAAGCTCCTCCAATCCGACCGAGAACGCGCGGATCTCGTCGAGCACTTGCGCCCAGGTCCAGGTGTGCCAGATGCCGAGATCCTTGTGGCGCACGGCGGGCCGCGCGCCGATCGTCTGCGCGTTGTGGATGAGGAGCTTCGGGAACGTGTCCGCGTCAGCGGCGGCGGTTCTCGCCACGGCGCCATCCTCCCAGTGTTCCGCGCGGCCGAGCGACCCGCGCGAGCGACGCCCATCTGGTGCCGCCGTTCGCCCGGCGGACGTTGCTCATTCAGAACGACATATGAGAAGGTAGCTGAGGACAGGTCAAGTGTCGGGGTGGATTCTCGCAAATCCCGCTTCCCGCGTCGTCCCGGGGCCCGAGCAAAGCGAGGGAACCCGGGATCCATGACCACCGTCGCCGATGTTTGCACGACCTGTGGTCATGGGTTCCGGGTTCGCGGGCTTCGCCCGCGCCCCGGAATGACGGGCCGCAGGCATCACTCCGCGGCTTTGAGCACCGGGGCGGGGCCGGTCCGGAATTGCTCGATCAGCGCCGCCTCCTCGGCCTTGGCGCCTTGCAGGTGCCAGGCCTTGACGTGGCCGAACCCGCGGATCTTTTCCGGGATCGACGCCAGCGCCACCGCGAGGTGGTGGTTCTGCGGCGACAGTTTCGCCAACAGCTCGTCGAGCAGCGTCTCGTAATCGCGCACCAGCGCCCGCTCGGTGCGCCGCTCGACCGTGCGCCCGAACGGATCGAACGGGGTGCCGCGCAGGAATTTCAGTTTCGCCAGCAGCCCGAAGGCGGACAGCATCCATGGGCCGAACGACATCTTCTTCGGCTTGCCGGTTTCGGGATCGCGGCGGGCGATGAGCGGCGGCGCGAGATGGAACTCGAGCCGCAGGTTCTCGCCGCCGACTTCGTTCTTGACCTGCTCGAGGAATGAGCCGTCGGTATAGAGCCGCGCGACCTCGTACTCGTCCTTGTACGCCATCAGCTTGAACAGATAGCGCGCCACCGCCTCGGCCAGCCCGCTCTTGCCGGGGGTCTTCTGAGCCTCGGCGACCTGGCTGCGCTCGACCAGTCGACGGTAGCGCTCCGCATAGGCACGGTTCTGATATTCGGTCAGGAAGGCGACGCGGCGCTCGATCATCTCCGGCAGCGATTGCGAGAGCCGGCGGTCGTCCTGAACCGCCTGCGGCCGCGCCAGCGTCTCGACCTGCTGCAGGTCGATTGCCGCGCGCCGGCCCCAGCGGAACGCCGCCTGGTTCATGGCCACGGCTTCGCCGTTGAGCTCGATCGCCTTCTCGATTGCCGCGGCCGAGAGCGGCAGCGCGCCGAGCTGATAGGCATAGCCGACAAGAAAAATGTTGGCGCCGATCGAGTTGCCCAGCAGCGCATTTGCGAGCCGCGTCGCGTCGACGAAATGGCTGCGATCCTCGCCGGCGCTGGTCCGGATCGCGCGCTTGATGCGTTCCGCCGGCAGCGAGAAATCGGCATTGCGGGTGAAATCACCCGGGAGGATTTCGGCGAGGTTGGCGATGATGCGGCTCTGACCGCGCTTGACCGCGGCGAGCACCTTCTTGGCGCTGGCGACCACCATGTCGCCGCCGATCACGAGGTCGGCGCCGCCGGCCGGCACGCGGATGGCGTGGATGTCCTCGGGCCGCCGCGCGATGCGCAGATGGCTCAACACCGCCCCGCCCTTTTGCGCAAGCCCCGCCATGTCGATGATGCCGCAGCCCTTGCCGTCGAGATGCGCAGCCATGCCCAGCACCGCCCCGATGGTGACGATGCCGGTGCCGCCGATGCCGGTGACGATGATGCCGTAGGGATGCGCGCCGATTTCCGCGAGCTTCGGTTCGGGTAGCGCCGGCAGATGCTCGCCTTCGGCGACGGTCTTGCCCTTCTTGAGCTTGGCGCCGTGCACGGTGACGAACGAGGGGCAGAAGCCTTTGAGACAGCTGAAATCCTTGTTGCAGCTGGTCTGGTCGATGCGGCGCTTGCGCCCGAACTCAGTTTCGAGCGGCTGCACCGAGACGCAGTTCGATTGCACGCCGCAGTCGCCGCAGCCCTCGCACACCAGCTCGTTAATGATCACGCGCTTGTCGGGGTCCGGATAGAGGCCGCGCTTGCGGCGCCGGCGCTTTTCCGCCGCACAGGTCTGGTCGTAGATCAAGACGCTCGCGCCCGGAACCGCGGCGAGCTCGGTCTGCACGCGCATCAGCTCGTCGCGATGGTGCACGGTCACGCCGCGCGGCCAGCCGACGTCGGCGGGATATTTCCACGGCTCGTCGGTGACGACGACCAGGCGCTCGACGCCGGCGGCCGCGACCTGGCGGGCGATCTCCGGCACGCTCAGCCCGCCTTCGTTGGGCTGGCCGCCGGTCATCGCCACCGCGTCGTTGAACAGGATCTTGTAGGTGATGTTGACGCCCGAGACGATCGCGGCGCGCAGCGCCAGATAACCGGAGTGATTGTACGTGCCGTCGCCCAGATTCTGGAACACGTGGCCGCGGTTGGAGAACGGCGCTTCGCCGATCCAATTGGCGCCCTCGCCGCCCATCTGCGTGTAGCCAAGCGTCGAGCGATCCATCCATTGCGCCATGAAATGGCAGCCGATCCCCGCATAGGCGCGCATGCCCTCCGGCACCACGGTCGAGGAATTGTGCGGACAGCCGGAGCAGAAATAGGGCGTCCGGGTCGCCACATCCGCCATCTCGGCGAGCGCGCGCTGGCGCTCCTTGAGCCGGGCGATCTTCGCCGCGAGCGCCTCGTCATGGCCGCGCTCGAGCAGCCGCTCGCCGATGCAGATCGCGATGTCGTTGGGATCGAGCGCGCCCTTGACCGGAAACAGCCAGTTGCCGCGCTCGTCCTTCTTGCCGATGCAGACCGGCTGGTTCGCGGTGCCGTAGAGCTCCTCGCGGACCTGGACCTCGATCAGCGAGCGCTTCTCCTCGACCACGATGATGAGATCGAGCCCCTGCGCGAATTCCATGAGCTCGCGCTGGCTCAGCGGCCACGGGCAGGCGACCTTGTAGAGCCGGATCCCGAGGTCGTTGCATTTGACCTCGTCGATGCCGAGCTCGTCGAGCGCCTCGCGCACGTCGAGGTAGGACTTGCCGACGGTGATGATGCCGATCTTGGCGTTGCGTCCGCCCGAGGTGATGTTGCGGTTGAGCTTGTTGGCGCGCACGAACGCCAGCATGGCGTCGCGCTTGAAGTCGTGCAGCCGCGCCTCCTGGCCGAGGAACGTGTCCTGCAGGCGGATGTTGAGCCCGCCTTCCGGCATGCGGAAATCTTCGGGAAGGACGATGTTGACCCGCTCGAGACTGCCGTCGACGATCGCGGTCGATTCGATCGTCTCGTGCATGCATTTGAGCGCGGTCCACGCGCCGCAGAACCGCGACATGGCCCAGCCGTAGAGTCCGTAATCCATGATCTCCTGAACCCCGGCGGGGTTGAGGATGGGAATCATCACGTCGACGAAATGGAACTCGGATTGATGCGCGGTGGTCGAGGATTCCGCGGTGTGGTCGTCGCCCATGAGCGCCAGCACGCCGCCGTGCTTCGAGGTTCCGGCGAGATTGGCGTGGCGAAACACGTCGCCGGTGCGGTCGACGCCCGGGCCCTTGCCGTACCACATCGAAAACACGCCATCGAATTTGCCCTCGCCGCGCAGCTCGGCCTGCTGCGAGCCCCACACCGCGGTCGCGGCCAGGTCCTCGTTGAGCCCGGGCTGGAAGCGGATGTCGGCGGCTTGGAGATGGCGCTTGGCGCGCACGAACTGCTGGTCGAGGCCGCCGAGCGGGGAGCCGCGATAGCCGGTGATGTATCCCGCCGTATTGAGGCCGGCGCGGCGGTCGCGCTCCTTCTGCATCAGGCAGAGGCGGACCAGCGCCTGGAACCCGGTGACGAAGATCCGGCCCTGGCCGAGGTCGAACTTGTCGTCGAGAGAAACTTGCTTCAGCGCCATTGGCTGCTGTCTCCGCGGCGCAACGGGCCTTGCGACCTGCCGGCTGCATAGGAGCGGGAGGATCGCGGCCCAGGCTTTTTCGAATAAAACGTAAATGATGCTGACACTTGGCTTCGCAAGGGTCAATTTCGTTTTGTTTTTGCCGCCTGCAACGAAGTGTCTTTGCCGTGCGCCCGGACGCATTTTGGCGCATCGCAGCAGAGCAACAAGCTTGTAGCCCGCATGGAGCGCCGGCGGAATGCGGGAGCGGCGATCCCGGATTTCGCTATCGCTCCATCCCGGTTACGGCGGGATGCGATTATCCCCGCAGCTACCCCCGCAGCCCGACCATCTGGCCGCCGTCGACCACGACGGTCGCGCCCGCCAGGAAGCGGCCGGCATCGGAGGCGAGCAGCAGCAGCGCACCGTCGAGGTCGCGCTCCTCGCCCAGACGCCCGGCCGGGATCTGCCGGGCGATCTCTGCGCCCTTGGCGGCGAGATAATCGCGGTTGATCTCGGTGACCACGTAGCCCGGCGCGATCGCGTTGACGCGCACGCCCCTGAAGGCGAGCTCGAGCGCCAGCCCCTTGGTGAGCTGAATAACGCCCGCCTTGGCGACGCTGTAGGCGATCAGGCCCTTGTCCACGCCGAAGCCGAGGATCGACGCGATGTTGATGATCGAGCCGCGTTTTTGCGCGGCGATCATGCGGCGGGCCGCCTCCTGCGCCCAGAACAGCACCGCGTCGAGATTGGTGCCGATCACGCGCCGCCACTCGGCCTCCTCGATCTCGATGGCGCGATCCGCGTGGGTGACGCCGGCATTGTTGATGAGCACCGTCACGGTGCCGAACGCCGCTTCCGCGGCGTCGAACGCATGCCGCATGGCGGCGCGATCGAGCACGTCGGCGGCGATCGCGACCGCGCGGCCGCCGTTCGCTTCGATGCGGTCCTTGACGGCGGAGAGCCGTTCCGCGCGCCGTGCGACGAGCGCGACCGCGGCGCCGTTGGCGGCCAGCACTTCGGCAAAGCGCACGCCGAGCCCGCTCGAAGCGCCGGTCACCAGCGCCACCTGGCCGGTCAGGTCGAACAATTCCGCTGCCTTCATGGGATTTCTCCTAGCGTGCGATAAAGCGCCGTCCATTGCCATCAGGCAAGTTTCGAACTTTGTTTCTGCTGCCACGCCGCACACGCGTTTGCCCTCTCCCCTTGCGGGAGAGGGTGCCGAGCGGACGAAGTCCGCGAGGCGGGTGAGGGGTTCTTGAAAGCAAAAAACCCCTCACCCGGTCCTCGCCTTCGGCTCGGACCACCCTCTCCCGCAAGGGGAGAGGGCAAGAGCGACTGCCTCACGGCCTTCGGTAAACTCGGCGCCTCAGGGTGACGCGGTGGGCAATGCGCCTCGGCTCGGCTAGACTGGCGCCATGTCCCCTATTCACAAGATCGAGCCTCGCGACCATGCCCACGAGCACGGCTCGGAGCTCTCCGAGACGGAGCTGCGGGTTCGCGCGCTCGAGACCGTTTTGACCCAGAAGGGCTACGTCGATCCCGCCGCGCTCGATCGCCTGATCGAGACCTACGAGACCAAGGTCGGCCCGCGCAACGGCGCGCGGGTCGTGGCGCGCGCGTGGTCGAACCCGGAATATCTCGAGTGGCTGCGCCAGGACCCGACCGCCGCCATCGCCGTGATGGGCTTCGCGGGGCGGCAGAGCGAGCACATGCTCGCGCTCGAGAACACGCCGCAAGTTCACAACATGGTCGTATGCACGCTGTGCTCCTGTTATCCCTGGGCGGTGCTGGGGCTGCCGCCGGTCTGGTACAAGTCGGCGCCGTACCGCTCCCGCGCGGTGGTCGATGCGCGCGGCGTGCTGCGCGAGTTCGGCCTGAAGCTGCCGGAGGAGACCGAGATCCGCGTGTGGGATTCGACCGCGGAGGTGCGCTACCTCGTGGTGCCGATGCGGCCGGCCGGCACCGAAGGCTGGAGCGAGGAAAAGCTCGCGGCGCTGGTGACCCGCGATTCCATGATCGGGACCGGATTGCCGAAATCCCCCGCCGAGGTGTCATGAACGGCGCGCACGACATGGGCGGCGTGCACGGGTTCGGCCCGGTCGAGCCCGAGCCGAACGAGCCGGTGTTCCATGCGCCGTGGGAGCGGCGCGCCTTCGCGATCACGGTCGCCATGGGCGCGACCGGCGAATGGAACATCGACATGTCGCGGTTTGCGCGCGAGAACCGCTCGCCGGCCGATTACCTCGCCAAGAGCTATTACGAGCTTTGGCTTGCCGGCCTCGAAGCGCTTTTGGCCGAGCGCCGCCTGGTGAGCGCCGAGGAGCTTGCCGCCCGCCGCGCGCTGGGAGAGCCGAGGCCGGTCAAGCAAATTCTCGCCGCGCACGACGTGGACCGGGTGCTCTCGCGGGGAACCGTGGCCGCGCGCGAGCCCAATGCACCGGCGCGGTTCAAAGCCGGGGACCGGGTGCGCGCCAGGAACATGCATCCGAGCGGGCACACCCGCCTGCCGCGCTACGTGCGCGGCCGTGTGGGCACGGTCGAACGCGTCCGCGGCTGCCACGTGTTTCCCGACAGCAATGCGGCCGGCACCGGCGAGCAGCCGCAATGGCTCTATGCCGTGCAATTCGCGAGCCGCGAATTATGGGGCGCTAGTGGCGATCCGAAGTTGAAGGTCTCGGTCGATGCCTGGGAGCCCTATCTCGAGCCGGCCTGACGCGGAGGCGGCCGCGAGCTTGCCCGGCATTCCGCTCGATTCCGGCGAGCCGGTCTTTCGCGAGCCGTGGCAAGCGCAGGCTTTCGCCATGGCGCTCGCGCTCCATGAGCGCGGCGTGTTCACTTGGGTCGAATGGGCGGCGGCTTTGGCCGAGCAGATCCGCAGCGCGCAGGCTGCCGGCGATCCCGATCTGGGCACGACCTATTACCGCCATTGGCTCGCGGCGCTCGAGAAGCTCGTCGCCGCCAAGGGCATCGCCAGCCTGGAAGCACTCACGCGCTATCGCGATGCCTGGGACCATGCCGCCGACCGCACGCCGCACGGCACGCCGATCGAGCTCAGCGCCGAGGATTTCGGCAACTGAGCCTCGTCATTCCGGGACGCCGCCCCGGATCATGTCCGGGGCAGGCTCCGCGGCGAACCATGCCCCCGCGAAGGCGGGGGCCGGAACCCATGAACACCGACTCTTTAGACGGCACGCATCGTGGGCATGGATCCCGGGTTTCCTCGCTACGGGGCACCCCATCGCGTTCGCGCGATGGGAACCCCAGCTCGGGCCCCGGGATGACGGTTGCCTTTAGCGTCCCTCACACCGCGAACATGCGCTCGCTCGCCATGTAGCCCAGCAGCAGCAGCGCGCCGAAAGCGAGCACCAGTGCGGCGGCGCCGACCTCCAGGCCGCGCAGCAGCAGCCCGCCCGCACCCTCGCGGCTCTTCGCGAACCGCGCCGCGAGGGTCCGGGCGCCGACCGCAAACGTCGCGATCGCCGCGACCGTGATCGCGGTTCCCAATCCCATCACGAAGGTCGAGGCGACCCCGATCCAGAACAGCCCTTGCGCCAGCGCGAACACCAGAACGAGAATCGCGCCCGAGCAGGGCCGCAAGCCGACGGCCACGATCGCAGAGAGCCCGCGCGCCCAGCCGCCCGGCCCGGCGAGTTCCTCGGGTTCGGGCCCGTGCGAATGCCCGGCATGATCGGGCGCGTGCGAATGCCCCGGATGCGCGTGCGCGTGGTCATGCCCGGCATGATCGTGGCCGTGGTCATGTACGACGAGGCGGTGGCGCCCCGGCCCCGCCGCGGCCGCGGCCGCGGCCGGCACCATGGTGGGAACACTCGTTTGCCTGAGTGCGCCCACGAAAGCCCTGCCCTTGACCCACAGCAGTCGCGCACCGACGGCCATGATCAGCGCGTAACTCGCGGTCTCGATCACCCGCACGGTGTCGCCCATCATCTTCGCGGTGGCGCCGAGCAGGACGGCCGCAATGCCGACGATCGCCACCGCCACGAACGCCTGCAGCAGCGCCGAGGCGAAGGACAGCGCGATGCCGCGGCGCCACGTCTCTTCATTGGCGACCAGGTAGGACGAGATCACCGCTTTGCCGTGGCCCGGCCCGGCCGCGTGAAAAATGCCGTACGCGAAGGAGAGGCCGAGCAGGCTCAAGCTCGCGCTGCCGTCGGCCTTGGCGGCGCGGATCATGCCGGCGAGCGCGCGGTAGAACTCGGCCTGCTTGGCGAGGATGAAGCCGGCGATGCCGTCGAGCGCCGGCGGCCGCGCGGGCGCGGCGGCCGGGCCCGTTCCGAACGGATTGGCCTGCGCCAGCGCTTGCGCCCCGATCCCGAGCAGCGCCGCGGCGACGATCGCCAGCGCGAGCGCCCAGAGTTTCGGCGTTCGCGACGTCACGGGCACTGCACGGCGACCTTGTTGGCGAACTGGGCGCCATAGTTGCTGCCGGTACCGAGCGAATTGAAAAACGATTCGCCGAGCTGCTGGCCCTTCGAGGAAGCCGCGGCCGCGTCGCCGGCGTTCACCACGCTGAGCTTGCAGCCCGCCGGCGCGCCGACGAGCGCCACTGGATCCTTGTCGGCGAACGCGAAATCGACGAACCACGTCGGATCGTAGATTTCGAGGTTGAGCGCCTGCGCCCGGACCGGCGATTTCAGCGGCAGGGTGAAATGCAGCGTCAGCACCCCGTCGGTGAAATCCAGCCAGTAATCTATCGGATCATCGAACGAAGTCTTCTTGCCGTTCGCCCTGGCGTGGGTGAAATAGTCGTATTCCTTGAGCGAGTTGATGTTGACCTCGGCGAGCGGCTTGAGATCCTCGCGGGTAAACACGCCCTTCTGCTTGGTCTCGAGCCCCTGGGTGGCGAAGGTCGAGAACATCTCGTCGAACGCCCAGGCATGACGCACGCCGGTGACCGAGCCATCGGGCGCATAGATGAGCTCGCTCTTCATGGTGACCCAGACGTGCGGATGGGCAAGCGCTGCACCGGCCGCCGCCAGCCAACAGGCCAGCGCTGCAATGACGGCAAGTCGGAAACGGCGGGTCATCGTCTCATCGGTCCGAAACGGGGCGGCACCATATCATTCAGTGCGGCGGAAAGAGGGCCGCTCATCGACCTCCCCGGAGGGGAGGTCGATCACGCCGACAAGTCGGCGTGATCGGGTGGGGCGAGTTTCGTTTCCCCACCCCGGCAGCTCGCATTCGCTCGCTGCCGACCCTCCCCTGACGGGGAAGGAAAAGCGCGCGCCGAGATGCCGCGCGTCACACCCCCGCAACGCCGCCGTCGGCGCGCGGGTCGTGCGCGGCTTCGAGCATGCCGTCGGGATGGACCACCACGGCGCCGGCATGGCCCATGAGGTCCGAATAGGATTCAGCCAGCAACTCGACATCGTGACCGGCGGTTGCGAGTTGTTCGACGAGATTCGCCGGAAATCTCGCCTCGAGCCGGAGATTCGTGCGCGGCGATCCCCAGGTGCGGCCGAGCAGCCAGCGCGGACGATCGATCGCCGCTTCGAGCGGCTGACGATAGAGCACGTGTCGGGTCAACAGCGCCGCTTGCGTCTGCGGCTGACCGTCGCCCCCCATCGTGCCGTAGGCAAGCATCCTGCCGTCCCTGAGCACCGCGACCGCCGGATTGAGTGTGTGGAACGGCCGGCGGCCAGGCGCGAGCGCGTTGAACGCTCGCGGGTCGAGCGAAAAGCTCGCGCCGCGGTTCTGCATCAGCACGCCGGTGCGCGGCAGCACGCAGCCCGAGCCGAATTCCCAATAGAGCGACTGGATGTAGGAGACGACGATGCCCGAGCCGTCGGCTGCGCCCATCCACACCGTGTCGCCTCGTTGCGGCGATGCGGGCCAGGGCGCCGCCTTGCGGCGGTCGATGCGCCGCGCCTCGGCGTCGAGGAAATCTTCGGCCAGATAGCGTTCGGGCGAATGGCGAAGGCGAACAGGATCGGTGACGATACGGTCGCGCACGAGGAACGCACGCTTGGTCGCTTCGACGAGCCCATGGACGTGATCGAAGCTCTCGGCCGCTTCGACGCGGAGCCGATCGAACAGCGCCAGCAGGATCAGCGAGGCGATGCCCTGGGTCGGCGGCGGCGTATTGAACAAGGTGCCGAAGCGCACCGGAACGGAGAGCGGCTCGTCGACGACAGCCAGATAGGCCGCAAGATCGGCGCGACCGACCGGGCTGCCGATCGCGGCGAGATCGGCGGCCATCTCGCGCGCCACGTCGCCGCGGTAGAAATCGTCGAGCCCGGCACGGGCAAGATGGTCGAGGGTGGCGGCGAGCGCCGTCTGCTGCAGCGCCGCGCCGGATTGCGGCGGCTTGCCGTCGACCAGAAAGGTCGCGGCAAAGCCGGGCACTGCCTCGAGCTCCGAAAGCTTTTCCACGGTCAGTCGCGCCTGGCTCGGCGTCACGACGTAGCTTTGCGCGTGACGAATGGCGGGCGCGAGCAAGGCGGCAAGCGGCAAGCGCCCGCCCGATGCCCTGGCGGCCTCGAGCGCCAGCATCCAGGTTCCGACCGCGCCCGGAACCGTGAGGGCCGCGAGCGGGCCGCGCGGCGGGATCGTCTCGTGCCCGCGGTAAAGCTCGATCCGGGCGCCGGCGCCGGCGGGTCCCGCGCCCATGATGGCGCGAATGCGTCCCGACGGCTCGCGGATCAGGAAAAATCCATCGCCGCCGATGTGGTTCATGTGCGGATAGACGGCCGCGATCGCCGCCGCCATGGCGACCATGGCTTCGAGCGCGTTGCCGCCCTCGGCAAGCGTCAGGCGGCCGGCTTCGGCCGCCGCCCGATGCGGGGCCGCGACGATGCCGCGGCGATATCCGGAAGCGTAAAGAGGCATGGCGAGGTCGCGGACTTATAGCAGCGAGGCGCGATTTGGCGAGGCGCGTGGGTCCCCCTCCCCCCGCAAAGCAGCGGGGAGGAGTTAGGGGTGGGGGGCGATGCGGATTCCGAACAATCAATAGTCCCCCCACCCCGGCGCGCAGCATGCTGCGCGCCGACCCTCCCCACCAAGGGGCGGGAGGGTAAGCAAGCGTGCGCGTGGCTCGCTTTCTGCCCCGCTTGATCGGGCCGGCGGATTGGACCAGATTGCCGCCGCGCTCGACCCCGGCATCGCCGAAGCCGCCGAAGGATCGCAACCGTGGAAAAGCCCGTGGAAACGCCGCGTCGCCGCCGGATCATCTGGGTGCACGTGCTCACCGTGCTGAGCGCCGCGATCCTGATCGGCGCCGAGGTGTTCGGCGCGGCTTTCGCGGGCGGCTGGGCGCTCGCGGGCCTGTTCCATCTCGGCGAAACCGGCGGCTACGTGCTGCAATCGATTTTCTTTGTGATCGGGCTCGTCATCATGGCGAGCTTCATTCGCGCCGCGCGCAGGGTCGAGCCGTTCACCGGCTGAGCGCGCGCGCCAACTTTGTTGCCGCCGAAGCGGGCGACTAGCGCTCGCGCGTCGACAATCCATGTGGATTTGCGCGCGATCCGGCGCAAACCGCTTGCGCTGCATGTCTGAATCGCCTAAGTGCGTGATTGCCCAATTTCGCACGTGCCTGTGGCCGTGTGTCGGTCGGTGGGCATCCGGACAAGAGGCCGGACAGCCGCCTAAGGAAGAACCTGCTTCCTTGCACCCGCGACCGGCAGCCGGAGGCGAAACCGGCGCACCCCGCTCTCCACGGGGGACGCGGCTTAAAGCAACGACGGAACGGGCTTTTTTGGTCACGACCGAGCGTCGTCGGTCACCGAAGAGGCTTGTCCTTCCTTGCCGGGCGTGCGGGATCGGGATCTCCCGTTCCGGACCAAGGCAGCACATCGGGTTCGATCAGCGGCGGCGCGGCGCGCCTGCCGCTCAATCAGCCCAAGGCTCATCGGGCGGCGATGCCGCCCTTGGACGGGAGATAGCGCCGATGACCGAGCGCATCCGAGATTTCCTCAAAACACGCCGCGAGGACGGGCCCTGCCTCGTCGTCGATCTCGACGTCGTGCGCGAGAACTATCTCGCCTTCGCGCGCGTGCTGCCCGACACCCGGGTGTTCTATGCGGTCAAGGCCAATCCGTCGCCGGAGATCCTCAAGCTGCTGGCCGAGCTCGGATCCTCCTTCGACGTCGCCTCGGTCAGCGAGACCGAAGCGGTGCTGGCCGCAGGCGCAAGTCCCGAGCGCATCTCCTACGGCAACACCATCAAGAAGGAGAGCGAGATCGCGCGGGCCTACCGGCTCGGCGTCACGCTGTTCGCGGTCGATTGCGAGGCCGAGGTCGAAAAAGTGGCGCGCGCCGCGCCCGGCTCGCGGGTGATCTGCCGCATTCATTGCGACGGCTCGGGCTCGGAATGGCCGCTGTCGCGCAAATTCGGCTGCGAGCCGGAATATGCGCCCGACATCCTCGAGCTGGCGCACCGGCTCGCCCTGGTGCCGCACGGCATCTCGTTCCACGTCGGCTCGCAGCAGCACAATGTGGAGGCCTGGGACCGGGCGCTGGCCTCGACCGCGGCGATCTTCCGCGCCTGCGCCGAGCGCGGCATCACGCTCGCCATGGTCAACCTCGGCGGCGGCTTCCCGGCGCGCTACGCGCGCAAGACGCCCAAGCTCGATTCCTACGGCAAGGCGATCTTCCGCTCGCTGCGCCGGCACTTCGGCAACGGCATTCCGGAAACCATCGTCGAGCCGGGCCGCGGTCTCGTCGGCAACGCCGGCATGATCGAGGCCGAAGTGGTGCTGATCGCCAAGCGCTCGCCGGAGGATCCGGTGCGCTGGGTGTATCTCGACATCGGCAAGTTCCACGGCCTCGCCGAGACCATCGAGGAATCGATCCGTTACCCGATCCGCACCGGGAAGGACGGCTCGGAGCTGGCGCCGTGCATCATCGCCGGCCCGACCTGCGATTCCGTCGACGTGCTCTACGAGAAGACGCCCTACATGCTGCCGATCTCGCTCGCGATCGGCGACAAGGTGCTGATCGAGGCGACCGGCGCCTATACGGCGACCTATTCGTCGGTCGGCTTCAACGGCTACCCGCCGCTGCGGCAATACGTGATCTGACACTCAGTCGGCGCGTGCCGCTCGTGAACCCTCTCCCCTTGCGGGCGAGGGTGGCGAGTTGCGAGCGTGAGCGAGCAACGAGCCGGGTGAGGGATGAATAATGCTCCAAACCCCTCACCCGGTCCCTCGCTGCGCTCGGGACCACCCTCTCCCGCAAGGGGAGAGGGTTCTGGCGCGCGAGTCTCACCCCAAATCCACCACGCCCGCTTCGCCGTCCTCGGTTCCGAACGCGAGCAAGCTCCCGGTCGCGTTCCAGGCGAGCGCCGAGACCGGCGCCGCGCCGGGGCGCCGGGCGACGATCTCCGCGCCGTCCTCGAGCCGCACCAGCAGCACGAGCCCGTCGGCAAAACCGACCGCGACGACCGGCTGCCTCGGGTGACACGCGACCTCGACCGCGAGGGTTTGCGAGGGCGCCAGCATGCGCGGCGTCTTTCCCAGCGGCCCGTCCTTGCCGGCGAAGGGCCACAGGATGAGCTGGTTGGAACCGCCGGTCGCGAGCCAATCGCCGCCGGCGGTCCAGCCGAGCGAGCGGACCTTTGCGGCATAACCCGCCATGCGCATGTGCTTGCCGTCCGCGAGCCGCCAGCCGTGCAGCGTCGGCTCCTGCATCGCGGTGATCAAAAACTTGCCGTCGGGGCTGAAGCTGGCGGCAAGATGCGAGCCTTTCCACTCGAGCCGCTCCGGGGCGGCCGCCGCATTGGGGAACCACAGCGTCGCGCCGTTGTAATGGGCGATCGCCAGCCGAAATCCTTTCGGCGCGAACGCCAGGCCTCCGACGCTCGACGGGACTTCGAGGATCCGCTCCTCGCCTTTCGCGGTTTTGACGAAGGCTTGCTTGCCGGCCGACCAAGCGATCGCCCCGGAACCGATCGCCACCTGGTCGATCCAGCGGCGCCTGGGGTCGACCGCGATCGTGGCGCAGTTGGCATCGCGGTCCGTCGCCAACACCTTGCCGTCGTCGCCGCCGGTCACCGCCCTTTGCCCATCGCACGCGGCGGCGAGAATGCCGCCGGCATGGACTGCAACGCGGCGCTGCTCGCCATTCGGCCCGACCAGCAGCAGCGCCTCCTCGCCGAGCACGAACGCGGCGGTGTCCTTGAGAAAATGCACGGCAATGACCAAGCCGCCCGCCGCGATCGGCCGCGTGCGCTCGGTCAAGGATGCGGTATCGGCGCGAGTGTCGGTCATGGGGCGATCGTATTTGGCTCCGAGAGAGCCGCAATCTCCTCCCTCCCCTTGAAAAGGGGAGGGATGGGGTGGGGATCGCGACCCCCTCCCGACCGCCAACCGAAATCGGCTGTTGCCGATTTCGGTAATGCATAATTGGGCCAAGTCGGAAACATCCGACTTGGCCTGGTCGACCTCCCCCTTTCAGGGGGAGGTGGATTCGGAATTACACCTGGCATGCCGCGAATCCGCGGCGGATCTTCTCCTCGGGCAGCTTGCGGCCGATGAACACGATCCGGCTCTCGCGCTTCTCGTCCTCCCGCCAGGGCCGCTGGTGGTCGCCATCGAGGATCATGTGAATGCCCTGGAACACGAAGCGCTGCGGATCGCCCTGGAACGCCAGGATGCCTTTGCAGCGCAGAATGCTCGGGCCTTCCTTCGCCACCAGGTCCTGCACCCAGGGAAAGAACTTGTCGGGATCGAGCGGCTTCTCGGTCTTGAGCGACAGCGATTGCATCTCTTCGTCGTGATAATGAGCCACGCCGTCGTGATGATGCGCGTGCACGCCGTCGTGGTCGTGATCGGGATGACGCGCCTCGCCGTCCGCTTCCAGAAAGGCCGGCTCCAAATCGAGGATGCGGTCGAGATCGAAGGCGTTGCGCGCGAGCACTTCGCCGAGCGGCAGGCTGCAGCGCTCGGTCCTGTGCAGCCTCGCATAGGGATTGATGGCGCGGACCCGCATCTCGAGCTCGCGCAGCTCCTCCGGCGTGACCAGATCCGTCTTGTTGACGAGGATCACGTCGGCGAAAGCGATCTGACTCTTCGCTTCCGGCGCGTCCCGGAGCCGGTGTTTGAGCCATTTGGCATCGGCGACGGCGACGACCGCGTCGAGCTTGGTATTGCGTCCGACCGCCTCGTCGACGAAGAAGGTCTGGGCGACGGGCGCCGGATCGGCGAGGCCGGTGGTCTCCACGATGATGGCGTCGAACTTGCCCTTGCGCCGCATCAGGCCGTCGATGATGCGGATCAGATCGCCCCGCACCGTGCAGCAGATGCAGCCGTTGTTCATCTCGAACACTTCTTCATCGGCCCCGACGATCAGCTCGCTGTCGATGCCGATCTCGCCGAATTCGTTGACGATGACCGCGTATCTCTTGCCGTGCGGCTCCGACAGAATGCGGTTGAGCAGGGTGGTCTTGCCGGCGCCGAGATAGCCGGTCAGCACGGTCACGGGGATCTTTTCGGTCATGCACAACTCGTTGCGGCAACGACGAGGCCGGACGTTCCGCGAAGCGGCCGGGTGCAGACGCGCACGCCTCGGCAAGCACCCTTATATTGTGCCGCACCATGGCAATGTAAGTGCTTCTCCGGCCCGCCGCGGGCGGTCGAGGAGCGCAACGGCCTCCGATGCACTGAAATCACTCGACAAGGGCCATGGCAGGTGCCCAGCCGGGGCAGGCTTGCACCGAGCAAGCAGACGTGGCTGCGCCTTGCGGAGCGCGGTCGAGGCGACCCATATTGGGTTGCCATGCAAGCCGCCCTCGCCCACAGCGGCGCCCCGGACGTGAGTCTGCGCCCGGCTCGCCTTGCCGACGTCGTTGCGCTTGCAGACCTCGAGCGGCGGGTGTTCCGGGGCGACCGCATCTCGCGCCGGGGATTCCGGCGGTTCGTGCGCTCGCCGCGCGCGGCCCTGCTCGTTGCGGAGGAGGACGGCGTGCTCGCCGGCTATGCGCTCGTGCTGTTCCGGGAGGGGAGCGGCATTGCCCGGCTTTATTCGATTGCAGTGGCGCCGCAATTTGCCAAGCGAGGGCTGGGCTCGGCGCTGCTGTCCGCCGCCGAGGCGGCGGCGCTCGCCCGCGACCGGGTCGCGATGCGGCTCGAAGTGCACGAGGACAACGCCAAGGCGATCGCCCGCTACCGCAAGGCCGGCTACAATCTGTTCGGGCGGCATTTCCAGTATTATTCCGACCGCGGCCACGCCCTGCGGTTCGAGAAGCGCCTCACGCCGCGTTTGCGGCGGCTGGAGAACGCCCCGCCTTATTTTCACCAGACGACGGAATTCACCTGCGGGCCCGCATGCGCGATGATGGCGCTCGCCTGGGCCGACCCGAGCTTGCGGCCGAGCCCGGCGCTCGAATTCCGGCTTTGGCGCGAGTCGACGACGATCTTCATGAGCTCCGGCCATGGCGGCTGCGAGCCCTACGGGCTCGCGGTCACGCTGCGCCGGCACGGAGTTTTCCCCGAGATTCACGTGAGCGCGCCGCCGCCGTATTTCCTCGATACCGTGCGCTCGGAGGACAGGCGCCGGGTGATGCGGCTGACCCAGCAGGAGTTCCAACGCGAAGCCGGGGAGCTGGGTATCGCAACCCACCTGACTCCGCTCGGCGAATCGGCTCTGATAGCGGCACTCGACTCGGGCGCCAGCGCGATCGTCCTGGTCGCCGGCTATCACATGGTACGCCGGAGAGTACCTCATTGGGTGTTCGCGTTCGGCCACGAAGGCCGCTACATCCTGGTGCACGACCCGGCGGCCCGAGGCGATGAGAATGGAGTGCCGATTGCCGCCGAGACCTATGCGGTCCCCCGCGCCATGTTTGCGCAAATGACCCGCTTTGGCCGCGACAACCTCAACGCGACGATCCTCATCCGGAAAGGGCCTTCCCAATGACCGGCTGGGTCATCCTGGTCGACCAGCCCAAGGACTTCCCCAACGCCGACACCCCCCACAAGGTGATCATGACGAGCGAATATCTCGCGCGTCCGAAGCTGTTCGATTTCGGCCGGCCCAAGCTCGTCAACCTGTCGCGGTCCTACGCCTACCAGTCCAAGGGCTATTACGCTTCGCTGCTCGCCGAGGCGCGCGGCCACCGGGTAGTGCCCACGGTCGAAACCATGCTCGAGCTGCGCGAGGCCAAGCTCTACGAGCACGCGCTGCCGGACCTCGAGGACGAGCTCAACCGCTGCGCCCGCAAGGCCGATTTCCAGCCGGAGGGAGAATTCCGGCTGTTGGTCTGCTTCGGCATCGCCTCCGACCCGCGGTTCGAGGCCTTCGGCCGGCTGCTGTTCGATTGGTTCCGCTGCCCGGCGCTGGAGATCACCGTCGATCCCGGGACGTGGCTCTCGATCGACCGCATCCGCCCGCGCACCATCACGCGCCTCGCGAACGGCGACGCCGTCTTCTTCCGCGACGCGCTCCACCAGCACACCAAGCGCGAGTGGCGCGATCCCAAGGCTCGTTCGCTGTCGAAATACGATCTCGCGGTGCTGCACGATCCCAACGAGAAGCTGCCGCCGAGCTCGGTGGATTCGCTCAAGCATTTCGCCCGCATCGCCGAGAAGCTCTCGGTCGACATCGAGCCGATCACCCGCCGGCAGCTCGACGAGCTCGCCGAATACGACGGGCTGTTCATCCGCGAGACCACTTCGATCGACAATCACACCTATCGATTCGCGCGGCGCGCCTGGCAGGAGGGCATGCCGGTCATCGACGATCCGATGTCGATGATCCGCTGCACCAACAAGGTATTCCTGATGGAGCTGCTGGGGTCGAACCAGGTACCGATGCCGCAGACCCTGATGCTCGCCGAGAACTCCGATCTCGCGAGGGCGATGGACGAGCTGGGGCTGCCGCTGGTGGTGAAAATTCCCGACGGTTCGTTCTCCCGCGGCGTGCACAAGGTCAATTCGCCCGAGGAGTTCAAGCGCGTCGTCGAGGAGCTGTTCGAGGAGACCGATCTCCTGCTGGCGCAGAAATTCATGCCGACCGAGTTCGACTGGCGGGTGGGCGTGCTCAGCGGCGAGCCGTTGTTCGTGTGTCAGTACCGGATGGCGCGCGGGCATTGGCAGACGGTCAAGCACCGCGCCGACGGCTCCTCGCGCGAGGGCGGGTTCCGCACCTTCGAGCTCGACCAGGCCCCCACGGAGCTGCTCGACGTCGCCGGTCGCGCCGCCAAGCCGATCGGCGAAGGATTCTATGGGGTCGACATCAAGCAGACCGACCAGGGGTTCGTGGTCATGGAGGTCAACGACAACCCCAACCTCGAGCACGGCATCGAGGACGCGGTCGGCAAGGACGAGATCTGGATCCGGCTGCTGAAGTGGTTCATCGAGCGCTTCGAGCAGTGATCGCAAGTCTCCCCGCTTGCGGGAGCGGGCAGAGGGTTACGCCAGCGGACCGTCTTTCAGCCGCGCCGGATCGAACCGATCGACCTCGCCCAGCAGCTCGACGAAGGCGTGCGCGCCGAACTCGATCGCGGCCTTGCCCTTCTCGGCCGTCGCGGCGCTCGCGTTCCCCATCGCGCCCGAAGCATGGAGATCCTGGCTCATCCAGCCGAGCCGACCGGGCCGATCGATCCCCAGGTGACGGAATTCCCGCTCGATCTCGATTCCGGCGGAAGCAAAGGTTTGCGCGCGCGCCATGCGCACCAGGCCGGGATGCGCGGCAAGCATGATCGAGGTCTCGATGGCGCCGGCGTGAATGCCGTGGACCTGCTCCTCCTGCGAGAACAGCCCGTCCGGATGGCCGAACCCGAACCAGGAGCAGGCGACGACAAAAATGTCGAGCCGCACGCGCAAATCCCGCGCGACGAGGTCCACGGCCGAGACATTGCCGCCGTGGCTGTTGGCGATGACGAGCTTGCGCAACCCCGCGCGCTGCACGCTCTGGCCGATCTCGGTGAGCATGCGGATCACGGTCTGGGCCGAGAGCGTCAGCGTGCCCGGGAACGCGCGGTGCTCCTCCGACGTGCCGATCGCAAGCATCGGCAGGAAGCTGACCGGGAGCTCGGCGGGCAACAATTCCCGTGCCCGCGAGAGATAGGCGGCGGCGATATAGGCATCGACCCCGACGGGAAGGTGCGGCCCATGCTGCTCGACGGCTGCGACCGGCAGCACGGCGATCCAGCGCGTTTTATCGGCGCCGGAAAAATCCTCCCAGGTCATCTCGACCCAGTCGCGCTTGGGCAGCACCGGATTCTCCATGATCCCTAGAGTCTGTTCCGATGAATTGGAGCTGACGTGAGGCATACTCCTCTTTCCCTCTCCCCTTGTGGGAGAGGGTGGCGAGGCGGCGACAGCCGCCGAGCCGGGTGAGGGGTAGCAGCGCCCCCAATCACTCTACCCCTCACCCGACTCGTTGCTCGCTCACGCTCGCAACGAGCCACCCTCTCCCACAAGGGGAGAGGGGAAACGCGTGTGCGGCTCACACAAACCGTATTCTGGCGATTCATCTTCACCTGAAAGGCTCTAACGAACATGCACCGTACTGGTCAAATCGCCGACGTTCAAATAGTGTGACGCAGGCTCAATTTCGAGAGAGCACGAATGCTGAGCTCTAAGTTCGCGGCGGCTGCCGCCGTAATTGCAACACTGCACTTGGGGCTTGCGGCCCCCGCGCTCGCCCAGCAGCTCGACAAGGTGCGGTTCGGCACCAATTGGGTGGCGGAGCCCGAGCACGGCGGCTTCTACCAGGCGCTGGCCGACGGCACGTATCGGCAGTACGGTCTCGACGTGACGATCGTGCCGGGCGGCCCGCAGGTCAACAACCGCATCCTGCTGCCGGTCGGCAAGCTCGATTTCTTCATGAGCGCCAATCTGCTGCAGGCGTTCGACGCGGTCGCCCAGAAGGTCCCCACGATTTCGGTCGCGGCGATGTTTCAGAAGGACCCGCAGGTCCTGATCGCGCATCCGGATGCGGGCGTCGAAAAATTCGAAGACCTCAAGAAGCTCACCCTATTCGTCTCCAAGGAGGGCATCGCCACCTATTTCCAATGGATGAAGTCGGAGTTCGGCTTCAGCGAAGCCAAGGTGAAGCCCTACACGTTCAACCCGCAGCCGTTCCTGGCCGACAAGAACTCGGCAATGCAGGGTTACGTCACCTCGGAGCCCTACGCGATCGAGAAGCGGGGCGGCTTCCAGCCAAAAATCTTCCTCTTGGCGGACTACGGCTTCGACACCTATTCGACCCTGATCGAGACGCGCCGCGATCTTGTGGCGAGCAAACCGGACCTGGTGCGCCGCTTCGTCGAGGCCTCGATCCTCGGCTGGTACCATTTCCTTTACGGCGACAATGCGCCGGCGCGCGCGCTGATCCGCAAGGACAATCCCGAAATGACCGACGAGCTGATCGCCTACTCGGTCGACAAGCTCAAGAGCCACGGCATCGTCGATTCCGGCGACACGCTGAAACTCGGCATCGGCGCCATGACCGACGCGCGGGTCGAGAGCTTCTTCGACAAGATGGCGCGGGCGGGCGTGGTCGATCGCGCGACCGATTTTCGCAAGTCCTATACGCCGCAGTTCCTCGGCAAGGGCGTCGGCATCGATCTGCGGCCGAAGCATTAGCACCGCCAACCGGTCTGAATTGAGGCCGTTGGGTTCCCCCTCCCCCCGCGCATCAGCGCGGTGCCACCCTCCCCACCGCTTCGCGTGGGGAGAGTATCCGCCTCACTGTTTGTGATTCAACCTTGAGACATGTGGGAGGTCGGTCGCGACAGCGGCCGGGTCAGGGTCCCTTCGCCCTTGCATCCCTACGACCCCCTCCCTATCCCTCCCCCTTCCAGGGGGAGGGAAGAGTTTGCAGCCGACCTCGCCGAAATCGCCGCCCATCCTCACGCTTCGCGATGTGGGCAAGACATTCGCCAATGCGGTCGTCGCCCTCGATCGGCTCGACCTCGAAATACGCGAGGGCGAATTCCTTGCGCTGCTGGGCCCTTCCGGCTGCGGCAAGTCGACCGCGCTGCGCCTCATCGCCTCGCTCTCCGAGCCGAGCCGGGGCGAAATGGTGTGGAGCGGCGACGCCCGCGAGCGGCGAAATTCCCATGCGATCGGCTTCGTGTTCCAGGAGCCCACGCTGATGCCGTGGGCCAATGTGTTCGCCAATGTGTCCCTGCCGCTCCGCCTCGAAGGCATCGACGCGCGCGCCGCCGCGCCGCTGGTCGCAGCCGTGCTCGAGCGCGTCGGCCTTGCCGATTTTGCGAAAACCTATCCGCGCGAGCTTTCCGGCGGCATGCGGATGCGCGTGTCGCTGGCGCGCGCGCTGGTCACCGATCCGCAGCTCTTGCTGATGGACGAGCCGTTCGCGGCGCTCGACGAGATCACCCGGTTCTGCCTCAACGACGATCTCCTGGCGCTGTGGCAGGCGCTCGGCAAGACCGTCGTATTCGTCACGCATTCGGTGTTCGAATCGGTCTATCTGTCGAACCGCATCGTGGTGATGACGCCGCGGCCCGGGCGGGTGTTCGCCGAGATTGCGATCGATGCCCCCTATCCGCGCGACGAAACCTTCCGCACCTCGGCCGAATACGCCGGCTATTGCCGAAAAACCTCGCAGGCGCTCGCCGCCGCCATGGCGCAGGGAGCGCGGGCATGAACGGCCTCCTCGCCGCGTGGATCGCCAGGCCGGAAGCGCTGCTGCGCGTTGCCCTGCCGATCCTCATGCTCGCGCTCGGGATCCTGGCCTGGCACCTGGTTGTCGCGATCAACGGCATTCCGCCCTACGTGCTGCCGGGCCCGGCGCTGGTGGCGCGCACGCTGGTGACCGACTGGCCGGTGCTGTCCGCCTCGCTGCTCGTCACCCTGCTGACGACCCTGCAGGGGCTGGCGCTCGCCGCCGGCGGCGGGTTCGCGCTCGCCATCCTGTTCAACCAGTCGCGGCTCGTCGAATATTCGCTCTACCCCTATGCGGTAATCCTGCAGGTGACGCCGGTCGTGGCGGTCGCGCCGCTGCTGCTGATCTATCTGCCGCAGCAGGCCGCCGTGCTCGCCTGCGCCTGGATCGTCGCGTTCTTTCCGGTGCTCGCCAACACCACGCTCGGGCTCAATTCGGTCGATCACAATCTCGCGGACCTGTTCCGGCTCTACCGCGCCTCGCGCTGGCAGACACTGCGGCATCTCAAGCTGCCGGCGGCGCTGCCCTATATGCTCGGCGGCCTGCGCATCGCCGGCGGGCTGGCGCTGATCGGGGCCGTGGTCGCCGAAATCGCGGCCGGCTCCGCCGGCGCCGGCTCGGGCCTCGCCTACCGGATCGCGGAATCCGGCTACCGGCTCGACATTCCCCGTATGTTCGCGGCGCTCGTGCTGCTGGCAATGACCGGGATCGTCATCTATTTCGCCATGTCGCTCGTCTCGCATCTCGTGCTCCGCCGCTGGCACGAGAGCGCGATCGCCCGCGAGCCGTGAGTCTGCGCACGGCCCGCTCGGCAACCTCGCGCACCGCATGTCTCGCTTGCGCGCGACCATATTGACCGGATCGGCGCGGACTGGCTTGGTCCTCCGACAAAGGGCGCAGGCAACGAGCGGGAAATCCCATGACCAATCGCATCGATCTCGACGGCCGCATCGCGGTGGTCACCGGCGGCGCCCAGGGCATCGGGCGCGCTATCGTCGAGCGATTCCTTCGCTCCGGTGCCACGGTCGCGATCTGGGACCGCGACCGTGCGCTGGCCGAGCAGACCGCGAGCGAGCTCGCCAATTCCGGCCGCGTGCAGCCGTACGCGGTCGACGTGACCCAGCTCGACGACGTCGAGCGCGCGTGCGAACGCACGCTTACGAGCCTCGAGCGCATCGACATCCTGGTCAACAATGCGGGCATCGCCGGGCCCACCCATAAGACCTGGGACTATCCGCCGGAGGCTTGGGCCGCGGTGATGGCGGTCAACCTCGACGGGCCGTTTCACTGCTGTCGCGCCGTCGTCCCGCACCTGATCGCGCAGAACTATGGGCGCATCGTCAACATCGCGTCGATCGCCGGCAAGGAGGGCAATCCCAATGCCTCCGCCTATTCGGCCTCCAAGGCGGCGCTCATCGGCCTGACCAAGTCCTTGGGAAAGGAGCTCGCCGAATACGACATCGCCGTGAACTGCATCACGCCGGCCGCGGCTCGGACCGCGATCTTGTCGCAGGTGACCGAAGATTTCATCGCCTACATGCTCTCCAAGGTTCCGCGCGGCCGCTTTGTCGAGGTCGAGGAGATCGCCGCGCTCGCCGCGTTCTGCGCCTCGGCGGAATGCTCGTTCACTACCGGAGCCGTGTTCGACATTTCCGGAGGCCGGGCGACCTATTGATGGAACGGCCGCGCGAGCTACCCGCCGGCGCGCTCCAGGAACGGCGGCGGCGATTGCAGGCGATTGCGCTGATGTGCGGCGCCTGCGCGTGCTTCGCCTGCCTCGACGCGTCGGCGAAATTCCTCCAGGGCCATGTCGATACCCTGCAGGTGGTGTGGGCGCGCTATGCCAGCGCCTTCGCGCTGACGTTCCTGGTCTCGAACCCGCTCACCCGCCCTGGCCTCATCGTGACCACGCGGCCGCGGCTGCAGATCGGCCGTTCGCTGCTACTGCTGTTCTCGACGCTGCTCAACATTCTGGCGCTACGCTACCTGCAGCTCGACCAGACGGTGTCGATCCTGTTCTCGACGCCGTTCTTCGTCACGCTCTTGTCCGGCTTCGTGCTGGGCGAATGGGCCGGCTGGCGGCGCTGGACCGCGATCGCGATCGGGTTTTCGGGCGTGCTGCTGATCGCCCGCCCCGGCATGGGCGGCATGCATCCGGCCGCGCTGCTCTGCCTCGGCGGAGCGATCTGCTACTCGATCTACAACATCTCCACCCGGGTGCTCGCCCGCACCGATTCCAACGAGACCACGCTGTTCTATTCGAATTTCGTCGGCACCGTTGCGGCGCTTCCAGCGCTCCCCTTCGTGTGGACGACGCCGCGTGAGCCGGTCGTGATCGTGCTCATGGTGCTGATCGGCGCGTTCGGCAGCTTGGGCCATTACCTCTTGATCGCCGCGCACCGGCTGGCCTCGGCTTCGGTGCTGGCGCCGTTCATCTACAGCCAGCTGATCTGGGCCACCACGGCGGGCTATCTGGTGTTCGGGCAGCTGCCGAGCGAATGGACGCTCGCGGGCGCGGCAATCGTGATCGCATCGGGGCTTTACATTCTCTACCGCGAGCACAAGCTAAGGAGCTGAACGGAGCCGCTTGCTCTGATCACCTCTCCCCGGCGGGGAGAGGTCGGCAGCCGAAGGCTGCCGGGTGAGGGGGTAACGAGGTTCGACGAAGCATCGTTTCCCCCTCACCCCATCCCTCTCCCCTGCGGGGAGGGAGTCGATTGCGGCTCGCATCCGGTCATCGTGACTGCCTTCGATTCAGGACCCTCCCCATGTACGACAATCTTCTCGCGAACGTTCCGACCGACCTCTACATCGGCGGCAAATGGCGGCCGGCAGCCGACAAGGAGCGCTTCGACGTCATCGATCCGGCGACCGAAGCCAAGATCGCCTCGGTCGCGAGCGCCGGCACCGAGGACGCCAAGGCCGCCGTGGACGCGGCCAGCGAGGCCTTTCCGGGCTGGGCCGCGCGCAAGCCGCGCGAGCGCGGCGAGATCCTGCGCAAGGCATTCGAGCTGATCATGCAGCACGCCGAGCGCTTCGCCCGGCTGATCACGCTCGAGAACGGCAAGGCGCTGTCGGATTCCCGCGGCGAGGTCGCGTATTCGGCCGAGTTCTTCCGCTGGTACGCCGAGGAAGCGGTGCGCAACATCGGCGAGGTGTCGCGCGCGCCCACCTCGGGCGCCCGCATCCTGGTGCAGCATAAGCCCGCCGGCGTCGCCGTGCTGGTCACGCCGTGGAATTTTCCGGCCGCGATGGCGACGCGAAAAATCGGCCCGGCGCTGGCCGCGGGCTGCACCGTCGTGCTCAAGCCCGCGTCGGAGACGCCGCTCACCATGCTGGCGCTGATGCCCCTCTTGGAAGAGGCCGGCGTGCCGGGCGGCGTGGTCAATGTCATTCCCTCGCGCCGCTCCGGTCCCGTGGTGGGCGCCATGCTGGCCGATCCCCGCGTGCGGGTGATCTCGTTCACCGGCTCGACCGAGACCGGCCGCAAGCTGCTGCATGGCGCGGCCGACCACGTGGTCAAGCCCGCCATGGAGCTCGGCGGCAACGCGCCGTTCATCGTGTTCGAGGACGCCGACATCGACGCCGCGATCGAGGGCGCAATGATCGCCAAGATGCGCAACATCGGCGAGGCCTGCACGGCCGCGAACCGGTTCTACGTGCAGGAGAAGGTCCACGACGAGTTCGCGAAAAAGCTCGCCGAGCGCATGGGCGCGCTGAAAGTGGGCAACGGCCTCGAGGACGGCATCGCCGTGGGCCCACTGGTCAATGCCGATACCCGCAACAAGGTGGTGAATCTCGTCGAGGACGCGGTCGGCAAGGGCGCCAAAGTGCTGATCGGGGGCAAGCCGGCGAACGGCAAGGGGTTCTTCTATCCGGCGACCGTGATCACCCAGGTGCCCGACAATGCCCAGCTGCTGCGCGAGGAGATTTTCGGGCCCGTCGCGGCGATCCAGACCTTCCAGTCCGAGGACGACGTGGTCAAGCGCGCCAACGACACCGAGTACGGCCTCGTCGCCTATCTCTATACGCGCGACATCGGCCGCGGCCTGCGGGTGTCGGAGCGGCTCGAATTCGGCATGGTCGGGCTCAACCGCGGCCTGGTGTCGGACCCGGCCGCGCCCTTCGGCGGCATGAAACAGAGCGGCATCGGGCGCGAAGGCGCGCACGAAGGCCTGATGGAGTTCCTGGAGACGCAGTACATTTCCGTGAGCTGGTAGACCTTTCCCTCCCCGCAGGGGAGGGTCGGTGTCGAGTGCAGCGAGACACCGGGGTGGGGTTCGGCGTGCCCCACCCGATCGCGCTCACGCGCGATCGACCTCCCCTCCGGGGAGGTAGAAGAGCCGCCTCCCATTGACTTGCGCGCGATCATGCCGAGAGTCCGCGGGTCCTTTTGCCGACTTGGCTGCGCGATGGGGAGAACGGGATGGCCGCCGAGAAGCTCGATGTCCTGATGGTTGGGCCGGTCATGCCGCTGATCGAGCAGGGCATCTCCCAGGCGTTCACGCTGCACAGACTGTGGGAGGCGCCCGACCGCGAAGCGCTGATCGCGCGCCTTGCGCCGCGGCTGCGTGCGATGGCGGCCGGCGGCGGCAAGCACGAGCCGATGGGGGCCGCTTTCCTCGGCCGCTTCCCGAAACTCGAGATCATCTCGAGCTTCGGGGTCGGCTACGACCACGTCGACGCCAAATGGGCGGCGGCCCACGGCATCGTCGTCACCAACACGCCCGACGTGCTCACCGAGGAGGTCGCCGATACGGCGCTCGGGCTCTTGCTTTGCACGGTCCGCGAGCTGCCGCAGGCCGAGCGCTATTTGCGCGCCGGCAAATGGGTCGAAGGCGATTACCCGCTGACCAAAGCAACGCTGCGCGATCGCACCGTCGGCATGGTCGGGCTTGGCCGCATCGGCAAGGCGATCGCGCGCCGGCTCGATGCGTTCCGCGTTCCCGTCGTCTATCACAGCCGCCATCCGCAGCCGGGGGTGCCGTATCGGCATTACGCGAATCTCGTCGACATGGCGCGCGACGCCGACGTGCTGCTGGTGGTCACGCCGGGCGGTCCGGCGACCAAGAACCTGATCGACGCCGCCGTGCTCGAGGCGCTCGGGCCCGACGGGATTTTGATCAACATGTCGCGGGGCTCGGTGGTGGACGAGCCGGCGCTGATCGCCGCGCTAAAAGCGGGCAAGATTCTCTCGGCCGGCCTCGACGTGCTCGCCAACGAGCCGCGGGTACCGCCCGAGCTGATGGCGATGGAAAACGTGGTGCTGTTTCCCCACGTCGGCTCGGCCTCGGTCCACACCCGCGACGCCATGGGCCAGCTCGTGGTCGACAATCTGTTGTCCTGGGCCGCCGGCAAGGGCCCGCTCACGCCGGTTCCGGAGTCCCAGGGAATCAGCAGTCAGAGATCAGAGGTCAGACGTCAGTAGGGTTCGGGGGCATGCTCAAGTTCATATTTTCGCCACTTCTGACTTCTGATTACTGACCGCTGGAACGGCTATGACTCGCACGCAAATTGCCGCCGCGCTGCTGATCGGGTCGCTCGCGAGCACCGGTTTCGCCTTGTTCGCCCACGCGCAGGGCGACGCCGGCACGCCGATGGTCGGCGCCTGGGAACTCTCCAACGCCGACCGCGACAAGACCTGCACGATCAATTTCAAGCTCGATGCGGCCGGGCCCGGGCGCGCGCTCGAATTCCAGAAGGGCTGCGCCGAGGCCTTCCCCGAGACCCGCGACATCGTCGCCTGGACGATCGGCAAGGACGACACGCTGCGTCTGACTGACGCCAAGGGCAAGGCGATTTTCGAGCTCACTGAAGTCGAGAACGGGCTGTTCGAGCCGCTGCGTCCGAGCGAGAACCTGGTGTTCCTGCAGACGCAGGCCGCCGCGCAGGGCCGCGAGCGCACCGCCGACGCCATGTTCGGCGATTGGGCCCTGATGCGCGCCGGCGGCAAGCCGATGTGCCAGATCAGCCTGCTCGCGGAAGCCCACGACACCGACAGCTTCGATATGAACATCAAGCCCGGCTGCGACAGCCTGGTGACCAATTTCGCGCCGAAATCCTGGCGCATGGAGCGCGGATTGCTGCTGGTGCTGTCCGAGCGCAGCGATCCCTGGCGCTTCGAGGAGGAGGAGAGCGGCACCTGGCATCGCATTCCGCAGGGTCGCCAGCCGCTGCTGCTGGTGCGGCAGTAACCGTATTATTCCTCCGGCTCGGTCGTGAACATCAGCGGGTAGCCCTTGCTGCGGCCCATCTCGGTCGCTCGCGTCGCCTTGCTCTCGGCGATGTCCTTCGCGAACACAGCGACCACGCAGACGCCGCGTTTGTGCGCCGTGATCATCACTCGGTACGCCTGATCCTCGTTCATGCGGAACTCCGCTTTGAGCACCGCGACGACGAACTCGCGCGGCGTATAGTCGTCGTTGATCAGAATGACCTTGTGCAGCCGCGGCCGCTCCGTCTTCAGCCGGGTTTTGGTGCGAGGTCTGGCGATGTCGCTCATCGGGCGCTACTCCCGATCAGGTGTAGCTACGCAATCAGATTAAACACTTTTGCACGTCCGGAGTTGCCGGTCCATTCGGGGCGCAATCGCCGCAAGCTGAACTGTCGCGTTCGCGCCAAGACGAGGCGCTCTCGATCAAATCAGCCCCAGCGCCTTGAAGCTGGCGTGGCCCTGGCGGGCGACAATGATGTGGTCGTGCAGCGCGATGCCCGGCGCACGCGCGGCCTCGAGGATCTGCTGCGTCATCTCCCGGTCGGCGCGCGAGGGGCTCGGATCGCCGGAGGGATGGTTGCGCAAGAGCACCCCGCTCAAGCTACCCAACTGATATGAAAATAGTTCTTGTCCGTCAGACGCTGACAGGGGACTTGCATTGGGAGCCGTTATTGGTGCCTGTTCGTGATCATTCCGCTGCGTCACGCTCTATCTCGCGAAGGACTTTTGCAGCATGAGCGGTCACCAAATTCTTCCACAGGCCGCAATGACGAATAGACGATGTTGTCGCCCCCCGTGCACGACCCGGCGGCTCAAGTTCCTACAAGCACTGCCAAGTCGGCGTCCGTATTTCTTCACCCACTTTAGGCGTTCAGTTCCTCCAGGACACCGGTCCAGGGTGTTGGCCACGACAAACCCGTCCTAAGCCCAAAATCAAATATCTTCTTCTTTTCAGCGCGGACGTGCCAGCCTACTCTCACGGCCCTTCGGTGCTAGCGGGTTTCCATGCGCCGCGCGAGATCTTGCGTGCGCACAATCCCCCGAAGACCCTCCTGTTCTGCCTGCGCGACAAAATCCAGGACCCGTTCACGGAAATTATGACGAAAAGTGCCGCAGCGGTTCTCATATTGGAGTGGATCCATAGCGTGCTGAGCGCATCCACCCATACATACCGGCAGCGCCATGCAGCTTCGACATTCGACGTTCGTGAAGGGATCGTACTTAAGCCATTTCCCAGTGCGGGTGTCCGCATTTTCGTAATCGTCCACATGCCCAATAACTTCCCGTGGATTCCCAACAGATTCCCAGCATTTGTATAACTCCCCCCTGCTCCCGATCACCAGTTCATTCGCGCGGACAGCGGTGCAGGGCGCACCGGTCGGCTTCGGAAGCACAAAATCACCAAAGCCATATTGTTTTGCCATTGCATTGAACTCACGCTCGACTCTCGCGAACTCAGGATTCGTGAAGCAGGTCGGCTTATAGGAGTTGGATGGCACCGAGTGTGTGTCATGGTTTGTGGTCACGATTTGACCAGCATATACGCCAACTTTGCCGCCCAAACCTTCCGACGCAAGGATTTGTAGCAATATATTCGCATGATGAAAATTCTCAACATCCAAATTTACTCGCACGCTAACTGTGAGATAATTGATTGCGTGCCGAAGGTTTTTAACGATCTGCCAAAATGTCCCTGCCCCGTTGACTAAGGGCCGCATGCGGTCGTGCACTGCGGGAGGTCCATCGATCGTGACCTGCGCGACAGCAATTCTTGCATTATGCAGTTTTTCGCATGTTTCCTCGTCCAACAGATAGCCGTTTGTGATGATCGACGCTTCATAGGCTACATTTGTTCGGTCACATCGTTCGATGAATGCCTTGGATAGGCGAATAAGCGCTTTCTTTCCAACCAGCGGCTCACCGCCAAACCATGTTACAGTCAACCTGCTGATCTTCGGCAGCTCCTCGTCGACTAGCCGCAGCACCGCTGCCTGAACACGATCGCTCATAACTGATGGTTGCTTCGCTTCAAAGCAATAGGGACAATCGAAGTTGCAGCCAAGGCTTGTCACAAGAGTCAGGCCCAACCCTTTACGGTCAAAGCGCGTTGCCTTATAACGCTGCTGCAGTGACTCAAGCTCATCTACGTCGTCGGCGACGAGCATTCGCCCGCGGATGAGTTGCTCAAGAACGCTTGGCGAGGATAGCATTGATCTATGTCCAAGGTAGTCTTGTAATGCGTCATAATCAGTCGAGTCTAGGCGCAACAACGATCCGCTTACACCGTTGAAAACGTAATGATATGATTGACGGTCAACCCAAATATTATAGACCGATTCCTTCATGATCGTGATCTCGGATTCGATGGATCGAGAGGAATGGGATATCTGAAGTTTCTATTTTATGCTGCAGATTTGGCACTGCTCCCATCTGAAACATGTGCCAACACTATGCTTCATACACTTGTCGTGGCAGATATTGGGCTCGCTTCCGGTAAACCCTTGCACCATCGATTGTTGCTTAATTAGCTCACGCGAGAGTTGATTAAGTGCTGCCTCGACCTCGGGCGTTAGGGTCACGCCCTCACCCGCCTCGAAGTGAAAATGAATCTGTCCGGGTTCAGGCGGCGCCAAGAGCCAAACCGCTTTGGAGCGTTCCGACTCGGCCATGGTTTCCTCCAGCGCAATCGCGATCAGGCATCCCCGCATTATCTCAGGGTGAATTCTAGGTCTAAGCGCCCCTCGGTGGTATTTATTTTCGGGGCTATCCACACCTTTGTGTAAAGTTATTGGTCACTGGGTGCGGGACAGCCAAGTGGGCTTTGAAGTGGGCCTGTCGCACGAACAAATTGCACGAACTATCGCTCTGATATAATTCGATTTTTCTTCTGCCTTGGATGAGCAAGCCTAGTGCCCCCTCAAATCAGCCCCAGCGCCTTGAAGCTCGAATGGCCCTGGCGGCCGACGATGATGTGATCGTGCAGCGCGATGCCGAGCGCGCGCGCGGCCTCGACGACCTGCTGCGTCATCTCCACGTCGGCGCGCGAGGGGCTCGGGTCGCCGGAGGGATGGTTGTGCACGAGGATCAGCGCGCTCGCGGAAAGCTCGAGCGCGCGCTTGACCAATTCGCGCGGATAGACCGGGGTGTGGTCGACGGTCCCGACCTGCGCCCGCTCGTCGGCGATGAGCTGGTTCTTCTTGTCGAGATAGAGCACGCGCAGCTCCTCCCGCTCGGCGTACGCCATGGCGGTGCGGCAATAATCGAGCACCGCCGACCACGAGGAGAGCACCGGCTTTTCCCGCAGGCCCCCGCGCAAGAACTCGTTCGCGGCCGCCTGCACGATTTTCAGGTCGGTGACCGCCTCCTCGCCAAGGCCGGAGACTTCCGCCAGCCGCGCCGGCGGCGCGGAGATCACTTCGGCAAACGAGCCGAATTTCTCCAGCAGTTTTTTCGCGATCGGCTTGACGTCGCGGCGGGGCAGTGCGCGGAACAGCACAAGCTCCAATAATTCGTATTCGGCTAGCCCCTGCGTACCGGCTTGGCGGAACCGCGCGCGCAAGCGCTTGCGGTGCCCGTGGTAATGCGGCGGCGGCGCCTCCGCTATGGCGGAGACGGCGTTTTCCCGAAAATCCGATTTCCCCCGCATTGCCGGGCTCCGGGCTTTTTTCGCCCGCATCAGCATGCCGGGATTGCGGATTTTTGCAAATCCGCCGAAGCGTGTCCCGGGCGCAGCGCAGCACACCAGAACTCAGACGCTCCCGATTCTCGGCCCACTGCGGTGTGGTGCGTTGCAGAACCGGGACCCATGGCGTGCAATTTCCAAGATGCTGGACCCCGGATCTGCGGCGCATCGCTTCGCTCAGCGCCGCGTCCGGGGCACGCTGCGGGTCACACCCCGTAGGGCGGCTTGTCGAGCCCCTTGGGCGACAGGGTAAAAATCTCGGCGCCGTTGTCGGTCACGCCGATGGTGTGCTCGAATTGCGCGGAGAGCGAGCGGTCGCGGGTGACCGCGGTCCAGCCGTCAGACAGCACTTTGACGTGCGGGCGGCCGAGATTGATCATCGGCTCGATGGTGAAGAACATGCCGGGCTTGAGCTCGATGCCCTCGCCGGGCCGGCCGACGTGGACGATGTTCGGCTCGTCGTGGAACAGCCGTCCGAGCCCGTGGCCGCAGAAGTCGCGCACCACGCTCATGTGCTGCGGCTCGACGTAGCCTTGGATCGCCGCCCCGATGTCGCCGGTGGTGCCCCCCGCCCTGACCGCGGCAATCCCGCGCATCATCGCCTCGTAGGTGACCTCGATCAGCCGCTCGGCGCGCCGCGGAACCTCGCCGACCGGGAACATCCGGCTCGAATCGCCGTGCCAGCCATCGAGGATCAGGGTCACGTCGATGTTGACGATGTCCCCGGACTTCAGCGCCTTGTCGTTGGGGATGCCGTGACAGACCACGTGGTTGATCGACGTGCAGGTCGACTTGGCATAGCCGCGATACATCAGGGTCGCGGGCAGCGCGCCGTGGTCCATGGCGAACTCGAACACCAGCCGGTCGAGGCGGGCGGTCGGCACGCCGGGCTTGACCTCGCCGGCCAGCATGTCGAGGCATTCGGCCACGAGCCGGCCGGCCTTGCGCATGCCCGCGAAAGCGTCGGGGCCGTAAAGCTTGATCTGTCCGGTCTTGCGCAGCGGCGCCAGCGCCGCGTCCACATAGGTCATTTTTGATCGCGGGCGTCGCCGCGTCTCCGCGGCCGCATCACCGCCGCTCGTGCGAGGAATGTAAGCAAGGCCGCGTTCTCCGCAAGGATCGACTCAGTCGAGGATCGGGACCGGGGCCTCGATGGCGATTGCGCGCTCGCTCAGCTCGCAGCGCCACGCCAGCGCCTCGACGCCGCAGGCCCGAGCCCGATCGAAGGCGACCGCGTAGCCGGGGTCGATATCGCGGGCGAGCGAAAATCTTGCCGCCGAGCCGATCTGGATCACGAACAGCAGGATCGCGCGCGCTCCGGCAGCGACCATCCCGGCGAGCTCGTCGAGGTGCTTCGTCCCGCGCGCGGTCACACAATCCGGAAATTCCGCGAGCGCCGTGCGCCGCATCAGATGCACGTTCTTGATCTCGAGATAGCAGGGCGCGCGTCCCGGCGCTTCGAGCAGGAAATCGACCCGGCAGTTTCGCCCGTAGCGGACCTCGCGGCGGACAGAACGATATTTGCGGAGCTCGGGAATGATGTCTCGCTGCAACACCTCGGCGACCAGGGAATTGGGGTTCGCGGTATTGATGCCGACGAGCTCGCGGCCGGAGCCGAGGTCGACCTCGACGAGCTCCCAGCTCAGGGGAAGCTTGCGGGCCGCATTGGCGGATCTTTGCAGCAACACCCGCGATCCGGGCGCCGCGAGCCCCGTCATCGCCCCCGGATTGGCGACATGGACGGTTGTCTCCTCGCCGGACGGCAGCACGACGTCGGCGAGGAAACGCTTGTAGCGGCGAATCAGTGTGGCGGAGATGAGCGGAGATGCGAAATGCATGCAATCGGGGCCGAAGCTTGCCGCTTATCGCAGCGGTTGGCTCCCTCTCCCCGGCCGGGGAGAGGGTTGGGGTGAGGGGTTCGGACGATCGGTGGATCCGCCCCCTCACCCGGCTCGCTTTTGCGCCATAGCCGATGCTCCGCATCGGCGTTCAAAAAACGGCGGCTGAAGGCCGCCTACGCCTCTCCCCGGCGGGGAGAGGTGAAGCGCGCGCGGGGAGAGTTTGTGCTACGCCGCGATCTTGCCGGCAAGCTCGTCCTCGATATGGGCGCGCACGATGTCGTCGAAGCTCGTCTCGGCCCTAAAACCGAGCGCGAGCGCGCGCTTGCCTTCGAGCCGCTGCGGCCAGCCGCCGACGATGCCCGCGATCACCGGATCGCTCTCGCGGCGAATGCGGGCGGCGACCTTCTCTCCGGCGATCCGCCGCAGCGCCGCGATCTCCTCGCCGACCGTGCAGGACACGCCCGGCATGGTGAGGTTGATGCGGTTCCCGAGCGCCTCGCGCGTGAGCCCCGCCGCATGCACGAGAAAGCCGACCGCCGAGCGCGGGCTGGCATGGGTGTGGCGCACGCTTTCCGGCACCGGCAGCACCGCTTCCTCGCCCGCCAGCGGCTCGCGGATGATCGAGGAGAAGAAGCCGGACGCCGCCTTGTTGGGCCGGCCGGGCCGCACGCAGATCGTGGGAAACCGCAGGCCCACGCCGTCGAGAAAGCCGCGGCGGTGATAATCGGCGAGCAGAAGCTCGCCGATGGCCTTCTGGGTCCCGTACGAGGTCAGCGGCGTGAGATGGAACTCGTCGTGGATCGCTTCGGGAAACGGCGCGCCGAACACCGCGGCCGAGGAGGTGAACACCAGCTTGGGATGATAGTTCTCGCCCGCCTTGCGGATCGATTCGAGCAGCGCGCGCGTGCCGTCGAGATTGATGCGGTAGCCTTTCTCGAAATCCGCCTCCGCTTCGCCCGACACCACCGCGGCGAGGTGGAAGATCACGTCGGGCCGCCCCGCGATCATGGCTTCGGCCTTGCCCGGCGCGGACAGATCCGCCGCGACGTTTTCGACCTTTCCGACGAATCCCGCCGGCTGCGCCGGCGCGACCACATCGACCAGCACCAGCTTGTCGATGGATTTGCCGTTGAGCGCCTGGTCGCGAGCGAGCCGCTCGGCGAGCTTGCGGCCGACCATGCCGGCCGCCCCGATGATCAACACTTGCACGTCGGTTCTCCCTTCAAAGCTTCTGACTTGCGATTTCCAATTTGCTGACCGCGTCACAGCGCAAAGCCACCGTCGACCAGATGGATGTGCCCGGTGGTGAAGCTCGATTCGTCCGAGGCGAGATAGACCGCCAGCATGGCGACTTCTTCCGGCGTGCCGAGCCGGCCCATCGGCTGGCGATCGACGAAGCTGCGGCGCACGGCGGCGAGCGGCTGCTCGGTGGATTTGGCGAGCGCGGCGATGCGCTCGTCGAGCGAGGGCGACTGGATCGTGCCCGGGCAGATGGCGTTGGCGCGGATGCCGCGCTTGATGAAATCCGCCGCGACCGCCTTGGTGAGCCCGATCACCGCCGCTTTGGTCGCGCCGTAGACATAACGATTGGGGATGCCGCGCACCGAGGACGCGCCGGACGCGATGTTGACGATCGCGCCCTTCTTGCGCTTGAGCATCGCGGGCAGAAAGGCCTTGATCGTGCGGTGCATCGATTTGACGTTGAGGTCGAACGAGAAATCCCAGTCCTCCTCCGAGCAATCGAGCACCGAGCCGTGGTGGACGAAGCCCGCGCAATTCACCAGCACCTCGACCGGGCCCACGTTGCGGCCGACGTCTTTGGCGAGCGCCTCGACCGCCGCGGCCGAGCGCACGTCGAGTTTTTCGCGCACGGCCCCGCGCAGTCCCTTGAGCTTGCCGCTATCGAGATCGGTGGCCACGACGTCGGCGCCCTCGGCCAAAAATGCTTCGGCGATGGCCCGCCCGATCCCCTGCCCCGCCGCCGTGACGAGCGCGATTTTCCCCTTCAGCCGTCCGGCCATTCCCGCCTCCCAGCCATCAATCGAGCTGCTTCATCATATGGACCAATCGACGCTCGCCCAAGATCTCGATTTTCTCGCGCGCAAAGCCGCGCCGTTCGTACCAGGCGATGTTGTCGGTCAGCCTTTCGCCGGTGTAGAGCCGCACCTTGCGCCGGCCCAGCTCGCGCGCCCGCGCTTCGGCAATGGCCAGCAGCCGATTGCCGACGCCTCGTCCCCGCCGCTCGGGAGCTACCGCCACGCTCCAGATCAGGAGGTCGTCGGCTCGCGTCTTTAGGATCAGCACGCCTTCGAGCGCGTCGCCTTGCTCCAGCAGCCATACGTCGTAATCGGCGACGATCGTGGCGTAGTCCACCGTGAGCGGCAGCGGTTCGAGCCCCATAATGGTCCGGTTGCGCGCATAAGCGGCATGCTGGAGCGCATGGACCGCGGCAACGTCCGCCGCGTCGGCGCGCCGCAATGGCGTTGTTGCGCGGAACTCACCGTTCATGGCCGCCTGCGTTCGAGATCGTGCCGGAAGAAGCCGTTGAGCTCGGCGAACGGGACGGCATCGGCCAAGGCGTCGAAGGTCCCGGCTTCCGCGACGGCGCGCGCGGCGCGGATAAAGCCGCCCCATGCCGCGCGGGCGAGCGCCCCGCCGACGCTGATGCGCCGGACCCCGAGCTCGGCCAGATCCTTGACCGTGAAGCCGAGTGCGCCGCCGATCAGCACGTTGACGGATTTCGGCGCCACCGCCTCGACGACTTTTGCGATGTGCTCGCGCGTGCGCAGCCCCGGCGCATAGAGGCAATCGGCGCCGGCCGCCGCATAGGCCTGCAACCGACCAATGGTCTCGTCGAGATCGGGGCGGCCGACGAGGAAACATTCCGCCCGCCCGACCAGCAGGACGTCCGGATCCCTGGCATCGACGGCGCTGCGCGCCGCGCGGATTCGCGCGACCGCGTCCTCGAGCGCGAACAGCGGGTTGTTCGCATCGCCGGTCGAATCTTCGATCGAGAGCCCCGCGACCCCGGTGTCGACGCACATCCGCACGCTCTCGCCGACCTCGGGCGGCGAGGCCGCATAGCCCGACTCGAAATCGGCGTTCACCGGCAGGTCGGAAGCCGCCACGATCGCCGCGACGTGCGCCAGCATCGCGTCGCGCCCGACCGCGGTGTCCGGCAGGCCGAGCGACCAGGCCGCGCCCGAGCTCGTGGTGGCGATCGCCTTGAACCCGAGATGCTGGAGATAGCGCGCGGTGCCGACGTCCCACGGATTGGGAATGACGAAGCAGCCGCGCGCATGGAGCGCGCGGAACGCACGGCGCTTCTCGGCGATGGTGGGCATGGCACTTACTCTCCCTACGCGCGCTTTCCCTCTCCCCTTGTGGGAGAGGGTGCCGAGCGGACGCAGTCCGCGAGGCGGGTGAGGGGTTATTGCATGAAACAGAAGACCCCTCACCCGGCTCGTTGCTCGTTGCACTCGCAACTCGCCACCCTCTCCCACAAGGGGAGAGGGTTACCGAGCAAGCGGCATGCGCATTCTCAATGATTGTCCCGCGGCACGCCCATGGCCTTGGCGATGTTCTGGTACTTGACCGCGGGCTTGAGCACCATGCCTTCGTCGAACTGCTCGACCATGGAGCGCTGGATCTCCTGCCACGGCGTCTGGCTCGCCGGATATTTGTAGCCGCCGCGCTTCTCCAGCGCCGCCCGGCGCTCGGCAAGCTCCGCCTTCGAGATCAGGATGTTGGCGGTGCCTTTGTCGAGATCGATGCGCACGCGGTCGCCGGTCCTGAGCAACGCGAGGCCGCCCCCGACCGCCGCTTCCGGCGAGGCATTGAGGATCGAGGGCGAGGCCGACGTTCCCGATTGCCTGCCGTCGCCGATGCACGGCAGCGAGCGCACGCCCTTTTTGATCAGCGCCGCCGGCGGCTGCATGTTGACGACTTCGGCGCCGCCCGGATAGCCGATCGGGCCGGTGCCGCGGATGAACAGCATGGTGTTCTCGTCGATCTTGAGCGAGGGATCCTCGATCCGGCGGTGGTAGTCCTCCGGCCCGTCGAACACCACGGCACGGCCCTCGAACGCGTTCGGGTCCTTCGGGTTGGAAAGATAGCGCAGCCGGAATTCTTCGGAGATGCCGCTGGTCTTCATCACCGCGGCATCGAACAGATTGCCGTGCAGCACCTTGAAGCCGGCCTTCTGCATCAGCGGCTTGCGGTAGGGCCGGATGACGTCGGTGTCGGCGATCGCCCTGCGCCGGACGTTCTCGCCCATGGTCTTGCCGTTCACGGTCAGCGCATCGGCGTGGATGCGGCCGGCCTTGAGCAATTCGCGCATGACGGCGGGCAGGCCCCCGGCGCGATGATATTCCTCGCCGAGATATTTTCCCGACGGCTGCATGTTGACGAGCAGCGGCACGTCGTAGCCGATCTTCTCCCAGTCCTCGATGGTCAGCTTGACCCCGATGTGGCGGGCGATGGCGTTGATGTGGATCGGCGCGTTGGTCGAGCCGCCGATCGCCGAGCAGGCCACGATGGTGTTCTCGAATGCCTTGCGGGTCAGGATGTCGGATGGCTTGAGGTTCTCATGCACCATTTCGACGATGCGCTCGCCGGTCTCGTACGCGATCTGCGCGCGCTCGCGATAGGGCGCCGGGATCGCCGCGCACCCCGGCAGCGACATGCCGAGCGCCTCGGCAAGCGCGTTCATGGTCGAGGCGGTGCCCATGGTGTTGCAATGCCCCGCCGACGGCGCCGAAGAGGCGACCAGCTCGATGAACTCCGAGTAATTGATCTTGCCGGCCGCATGCTCCTGGCGCGCGTTCCAAACCGCGGTGCCCGAGCCGCAGCGTTCGCCCTTCCACCAGCCGTTGAGCATCGGCCCGCCCGAGAGCACGATCGCCGGCAGGTTGACGGTCGCCGCCGCCATCAGGCAGGCGGGCGTGGTCTTGTCGCATCCGGTCATCAGCACCACGCCGTCGAGCGGATAGCCGTAGAGCACCTCGACGAGCCCGAGATAGGCGAGATTGCGGTCGAGCGCGGCGGTCGGGCGCTTGCCGGTCTCCTGAATCGGGTGCGTCGGGAACTCGAACGCGATCCCGCCGGCGGAGCGGATGCCTTCGCGCACGCGCTTGGCGAGCTCGAGGTGGTGGCGGTTGCAGGGCGAAAGATCCGAGCCGGTCTGGGCGATGCCGATGATCGGCTTGCCGCCGGCCAATTCCTCGCGGGTGAGGCCGAAATTCAGGTACCGCTCGAGGTAGATCGCCGTCATGCTCGGGTTGGCGGGATTGTCGAACCAGGCCTGCGAGCGCAGGCGAGGCGCGCGTTTTGCCGGTTTTCTTGATTTTTTGGCCATGGCTTCCTCCTCATTTCGGCCGCCGAGCGACGGCGTTTGCCGGATTGGTTTGATTTCGCGGCGAGGATGCGCTGAACTCCCGGCCGAAATCAATCATGGCCCGCTGCCGGAACCACCGGCAGTCGCAAGCGCCCCGGGGGAGCCCATGCTGAGAACCGTTCCGGCATTCGAGCGCATCGGCGAGGAGAACGCATTTGCGGTGCTGGCGCGTGCCACCGCGCTTTCCGCGCAGGGCCGCGACATCGTCAATCTCGGCATCGGCCAGCCGGATTTCTCGACCCCGCCGCACATCGTCGAAGCCGCCGTCAAGGCGCTGCGCGACGGCCATCACGGCTATACGCCGGCGACCGGAATTTTGCCCGTGCGCGAAGCGGTCGCCGCCGATCTCGCCAAACGCTACCGCGTGACGGTCGCGCCCGACGCGGTGCTGATCGTGCCGGGCGGCAAGGTCACCATGTTCATGGCGATCCTGATGTTCGGCGAGGGAGGCGCCGACATTCTCTATCCGGACCCCGGCTTTCCGATCTACCGGTCGATGATCGAGTTCACCGGGGCGCGGCCGGTCCCGGTGCCGATCCGGGAGCAGAACGGCTTTGCGTTCTCGGCCGAGGAGACGCTCTCTCTCATCACGCCGGCGACGCGCCTCCTCATCCTCAACTCGCCGGCCAATCCCACCGGCGGCGTCACCCCGAAAGCCGAGATCGACAAGCTCGTCGCCGGGCTCGAGCGCCATCCCGACGTCGCGGTGCTCTCCGACGAGATCTACGATCAGATGCTCTATGACGGCGAGCAGCACGTCTGCCTGCTCGCCTATCCATCGCTCCGCGACCGGCTGATCCTGCTCAATGGCTGGTCCAAGACTTATGCGATGACCGGATGGCGGATGGGCTATTCGGTATGGCCGAAGTCGCTCTACGAATTCGCCCGCAAGCTCGCGGTCAATTCCTATTCCTGCGTCAACGCTGCCGCGCAATGGGCGGGGCTGGCGGCGCTCACCGGCCCGCAGGACAGCATCGCCGAGATGGTGGCCGAGTTCGACCGCCGCCGCCAGATCGTGGTCGCCGGGCTCAACCAGCTGCCGGGGATTTCCTGCGCGACCCCCAAGGGCGCGTTCTACGCCTTCCCGAACATCGCGCGGACCGGATGGAAGGCCAAGGCGCTGGCGTCCTCGCTGCTCGAGGACGTCGGCGTCGCGGTCGTCGGCGGACCGGATTTCGGCGTTCTCAGCGAGGGCTACCTGCGACTCTCCTATGCCAATTCGGCCGAGAACATCCGCAAGGCACTCGAGCGCATGGGCGAATTTTTGCACTCCCGCAAAGCGGCGTGAGGTGGCGAGAGGTCGAATGACCGAACCAAAGCCCAACGTCATTGCCGTCGGCGAGGTGATGATCGAGCTCACCCGTGGACCCGACGCCCGCTACGGCCTTTCGTTCGGCGGCGACACGTTCAACACCTCGGTCTATCTCGCGCGCGCCGGCATCGACGTCGCCTATGCGACCGCGCTGGGCGATGATCCATATTCGGACGCGCTCTTGGCGTTGGCGTCGGCCGAAGGGGTTCGCACCGAGCTGATCGTGCGCGTCCCGGATCGCACTGTGGGGCTCTATCTGGTCGAGACCAATGCCAACGGCGAGCGCAGCTTCTGTTATTGGCGCGACCATTCGCCGGCGCGCGACCTGTTCGAGCTGCCGCAATGGGGCGTCATCGCCGAGCGCCTGCTCGCCTGCCGCCTGATCTATTTCTCCGGGGTCACGCTCTCGCTCTATTCCAATGTCGGCATCGGCCGCTTCCTCGCGTTGGTCGAGCTTGCGCGCAAGAACGGCGTCAAGATCGCGTTCGACGGCAATTTCCGCCCGCGCGGCTGGAAAGGCGATCTGGCGCGCACCCGCACCGTGTTCATGGAGGCGCTCAAGCGCGTCGACATCGCGCTCCCCACGTTCGACGACGAAGCCTTGCTGTGGGGCGACGCGAGCCCCGACGCCACCGTCGAGCGGCTGCAGGCGTTCGGCATCGGCGAGATCGCGGTCAAGAACGGCGCCAAGGGCGCGCTGGTGCTCAACGCGGGTGCGCGCGAGCTCGTCCCGGTGCCGCAGATCGTGGTGCCGACCGATACCACCGCGGCGGGCGACAGCTTCAACGCCGCCTATCTGGCCGCCCGGCTTGCCGGGGAAGCGCCGGTGAGCGCCGCCGCCTCGGCGCATCGCCTGGCCGGCGAGGTCATCCGCCACCCCGGCGCGATCATGCCGCGCGCCGCCGCGGTGCATTAGCGGCCCGCCGCGCTTCTTCAGCGGCGCAATCCTGCTGCTTCGCGCGCGAGCTCGGTGATGCGTGCAAAATTCCCGGACGCGACTGCCTCCTGCGGTGCCGGCCAGGAGCCGCCGACCGCGACCACGTTGGGCAGCGCGAGGTAGGCCGCGGCATTGCGCAAGTCGATGCCGCCGGTCGGGCAGAATTTCAGCTCCGGACAGGGCGCCGCAACCGATGTGAGCCAGGCGATACCGCCCGATGGCTCGGCCGGAAAAAATTTGAGCGCGCGAAATCCGAGCGCGGAAAGCGCGAGCGCCTCCGATACGCTGGCACAGCCCGGCAGCGCCGGGACGGGCGCGGCCGCGAGCGCCGCGGCGAGCGCCGCCGTGGTACCGGGACTGACCAGATATCTGGCGCCGACAGCCAGTGCCGCGACGACGTCCGCCTCGCCGAGCACCGTCCCGGCCCCGACCACGCACTCGGGCACTTGCGCGGCAATCGCCCGGATGGCTTCGAGCGCCGCGCGCGTGCGCAGCGTCACTTCGATGACGTTAAGTCCGCCGGCAAGGAGCGCACGCGCGAGCGGTACCGCATGCTCGACGCGCTCGATGGTGAGCACGGGAACGACCGGCGTGCCGGAGAGCAGCGGGATGGGATCGGGCGGGGGCATGTTGGTTATCTACGTGTCCCGGACGAGCGAGCGTAGCCAGCGAAGATCCGGGACCCAGGAGTCACTTCGCGAAGCGTCAATATGAATTGCTGCCACGTTATTTCCACTCGGCAATTTCCAAAGACGTTCTCCGTGTCCCGGACGAGCGAGCGCAGCGAGCGAAGATCCGGGACCCAGGAGTAACTTGGCGCAGCGTCAATATAACCTCTCACATCGGCAAATCTTCCGAAAGATCCCGCCACGTCGGATTATCTTTCTCGATCAGTTGGAGCTTCCAACTACGCTTCCACCGTTTCAGCGCGCGCTCGTAGGAGCGCGCTTCCAGAATGGATGAAAATGCATCGACGTGGACCAGCCTGTCGATCCCGTATTTGCGGGTAAAGCCCGGCACGAGCTTTGCCTTGTGCGCTGCAATCCGGCGCGCCAGGTCGTTGGTGACGCCGACGTACAGCGTTCCGTTCCGCCGGCTCGCCAGGATGTAGACGAAGAAGCCCTCTTGCATTGAAGTTGCTCAGAGCCGACCTGTACGACGCTTCGCGAACTTACTCCTGGGTCCCGGATCTTCGTTCGCTGCGCTCACTCGTCCGGGACACGGCTGCTCGCGTCTCGATCTTGCGCCGGCTGGCCGCGAGCACCTGCGAGGGTTTTCGTCCCGCGACGAGGCACAGGCACGCCCAAAAATACACGACGTCGCCCAGCTCCTCGGCAAGCCCCTCCGCGTCCCATTCGCCGTCGCGCAGGAATTTTTTCAGCCGATCCGCCACCTCGCCGGCCTCGCCGGCCAAGCCCAGTCCGAGATACGCCAGCATTTCCTTGTTCGCGCTCAAGGGCTCTGTGCCGAGCGTCGCGGCCCAGGCGGCATATTCGTCGATGGTCATGTTGTTGGCTCCAGCTTGTCCCGGACGAGCGAGCGCGAAGCGCGAGTGACGATCCGGGACCCAGGAGTAACTTCGCGAAGCGACAATATCAAACCCCTACAAATTTTTTGCCGCTGCGCGAAGTGACTCCTGGGTCCCGGATCTTCGTTCGCTGCGCTCACTCGTCCGGGACACGGAGCCGTCACTCCAGCGTCTCCAGCAGCCGCTGCATGAGAAGCGTGCGCGGCTCGATCGAAGAGACGAGCGCGTGCTCCCAGCCGGTGTGCGCCCCGTCACCGTCGATGCCGAGCCCGTCGAGCGTGGGCACGCCGAGCGCGGCGGTGAAATTGCCGTCGCTGCCGCCGCCGGTGGTCGCGGCTTCGGCAAGCTCGAACCCGAGCTCGCGGGCGAGCTTGCGCGCATGCCCAAACAGCGCCGCGCCCCCGGGCGTCCTCTTGAACGGCGGCCGGTTCATGCCGCCTGTCACTACGAGCTTCACCCCGGGATCGACCGGCGCGAGGCCGAGGATCTTCGCCTGCATTTCCTCGCCCGCGCTTTCGTCCGGAACCCGCAGGTCGATGCTGATCCAGCAATGCTCCGGCACGACGTTGGGAGCGGTGCCGCCGGAAATTTTGCCGACATTGGTGGTGATGCCGCGCGCATAATCGGTCATGGCCGCGATCGCCAAAATTTGCCGCGCCATTTCGTCGATGGCGCTATGGCCGTCGCGGTGCCGGCTGCCGGAATGCGCGGGCACCCCGGTCGCGGTCGCTTCGAAGCGGCCGACTCCCTTGCGCGAGGTCACCACCTTGCCGCCGTCGCGCGCCGGCTCGGTGACCAGCACGTAACGCGCGTGGCGCGCTTCGATCTCGATCCGCTCGCGCGAGCACGGGCTGCCGACCTCCTCGTCGGGCGTGAACAGATAGGTAATCGGCAGCCGCGCCGTCTTTGCGCGCGCCACCCGGCGGAACGCGTCGAGCGCCAGATAGGCTCCGCCTTTCATATCGTAGACGCCGGGCCCATAGAGCCGATCGCCGTCGCGTCGGCACGGCGAGGTTTTGAGTGTGCCGATCGGATGCACGGTGTCGATGTGCGAGAGGATGAGAATACCGGCGCCGTCGCCATCGGTTCGCGCCACGAGGGTATCGCCGAATCCGGGTCGGCCGGGTAGGCGCTCGATCCGGACCGGGACGCCGCCGAGGTCCACCGCGACGCGATCGATCATGCGATTGACCGCCGCAATGTCGCCGGTCGGGCTCTCGATCTCGACCCAGCGCTGGATACCTTCGATCATCGCGTCGAAGTCGATCGAATCGTGGCGTGAATGTGGCATGTGGATTCCGCAGGTGTCTACGCGAGTTCGGACTCGCGCCATAGCCATCTAACAGAATTGCTGATGATCGATAAATAGCCGTCGATCGCGCGGGGCGGCAGAAAGAAATCGCGGCACGAACGAATATTTCGGAACTCCCGCGCGGGGTTTCCGATTAGCCAGAGACAAGTCCGGAGCGAAACCGGACCTTCTCGGTATCTCCAACAACTCGCGATTTCGACCGGATTCCTCACGATCCGGGCAGCGAACGCGATCAACCCACGAGAGGAGGTTTTTCATGGCCAGAAGCTCGAACCTGTCGGAAGGAATGCGCGATTTGGCGGAGGAAGGCGCCGAACAGGCACGCCGGATGGCGGATTTCGGCGCGTTCGGAATGCGCGACTTCGCCGAGCACAGCGTGGGACAGGCGCGACAGGCCTTCAACGGGTTTCTTTCCGCCACCCAGCGGACGATGGCTAGCCTCGACCAGCAGGCAGCGGACGTTCGCCAGAAGACGCTGTCGCTGGCGGCCAGAACCGTCGCGAATTCGTTCGAATTCACGCAGCGGCTGCTGCGGGCACGCAGCGCCGAGGAGCTCGTTCAGCTTCAGGCCGAGTTTGCCGAGGCGCAGATGCACGCCTGGGCCGACCAGACCCGGGAACTGGGTCAGACCGTCGCCAGGACCGCGACCGACGCCATGAAGACCACGGTCGGCAGCATGCAATCGGCGGCCGATTGGAACCGCATCCAAGGAAACTGGAAGCAGCTCAAGGGCAAGGTCAAGGAGAAATGGGGGAAATTGACCGACAACGATCTCGACACGATCGAAGGCCGGCGCGACCAGCTCGAAGGCAAGATCCAGGACCGCTACGGTTACACCGTCGACCAGGTGCGCAGGGAAGTCGATAGCTGGTACCGCTCGATGCGGCACTGAGCCGGCAGCGTGACGCGAACAAGCTCAAATCCCGGCCGGGCTGCCGGCCGAAACCAACGCCCATCTCCGCCCGGAGCGCCGGGCGGAGATGCTGTTCCGACCTGGCCATCCGGCCAGTAGGATTGCGATTTCCTCGGTGACACATTGGGGGCCGACAAGCTGGAGGCCCCAATGTCCAACCCTTCCACCGAGAATTCCTTCGCGGCCCTCTCCCGCCATTTGACCGAAATCGTCGCGCGATGCGCGCCGGGCGTGGTCGCCGTCTCCGGACGTGGCCGGCCCACGTCGAGCGGTTTCGTCTGGCGCTCCGGCATCGTCGTGACCGCGAGCGACGCGCTCGAGCGGGACGAGGATATTTCCGTGCTCGCGCCCGGGGGCGATCGGGTCGCGGCTACCCTGGCGGGGCGCGACCCCAGTACCGATATTGCGGTCCTCAAGGTGCCGGGGGCGGAAAGCCCGTTGGCCTTGGCGCGCGCCGACGACGTCGCGACCGGAGAGCTCGCGCTCGCGATCGGGCGTCACTCCGACGGGCCGATGGCAAGCCTCGGCATGATCGCGATCGCCGCGGGCCCCTGGCAGAGTTTGCGCGGCGGACGCATCGATCGATTGATCCGGCTCGATCGGCGTATCGATCCGCGGCAGGAGGGCGGCGTGCTGGTGAATACCGAGGGCAGATGCATCGGGATGATCGTGCTCGGCCCGCGCCGGGCCGGCCTTGCGATTCCGGCGCCGACCATCGAGCGCGTGGCCGAGCAGCTGTTGGCGCGCGGCCGCATTGCCCGCGGCTATCTCGGTCTCGGACTGCAGCCGGTGCGCCTCGACGACGAACTGGTGAAAGCCGCGTCGCTCTCGAGTTCGCGCGGGCTGCTGGTCGTCAGCGTCGACCCCAACGGTCCGGGCCGGCGCGCCGGAATGCTGATCGGTGATATCATCACCGCCTGGAACGGCGAGGTTTTACGCAGCGTGCGCGATGTGTTCGGTCGGCTCGGATCCGAAACCGTCGGCCGGCAGACGAGCTTCGCCGTCGTTCGCGCCGGTAAAGTCACGTCGGCGAACCTGGAGATCTCCGAGCGGCCGATGTCTTGAGCATGGGGAACGGGCTTACCGTCGAGCTTGGCATCCAGGATCGACTGCTGGCGGATCGCGTCGCCGCCATGCTGCACGCTCTCGACGTCGATCTCGCCGAACCGGATACCGATGCGGCCTTGATCGCGATCACGGATGTCCCCCCGGAAGCCGAAACGGATCAGGCCGTCATTCTGCTCGCGGACGACGTGGACCCTGTCGCGGCGCTGCGCGCCGGGGTGGCCGGGGTGCTGCCGAAATCCGCTGAGCTCGCGGATTTGCGCATCGCGCTCGATGCAGCCGTGCGCGGACTTGCGGTCGCGCCGCTGCGCATGATCGGGCAGGCGAATTGGGATGCGGTCGAGCGCTTCGATGGCGCGGACGCGGCAGCGGACTCGATCGGCCTGACCGCAAGGGAGCTCGAAGTGCTCGCCCTGCTGGGCGAAGGTGCATCGAACAAGGAGATTGCCCGAAGGCTCGCCATTTCGGTGCACACGGCGAAATTCCATGTCGCCTCGATCCTGGACAAGCTCGATGCCACCGGACGCACCGACGCGGTCGCCCATGCGGTCCGGCTCGGCCTGTTGATGCTTTGACTTGATCGCCAGGACTTGATCGCCGGGCGTCGGCGTGGTGCTCTCGCGCTGTCGCTTTCGCGGGGACGACGCGCCCAAGTTCGTGTGCTCGGAAACGTTGGGGGAAATCATGGCGAAGCCGGCATCCGAGGGTTCGCGCGCAACGCAGGGCGGCCGGCTCGCGGGCAAGCGCACCATCGTGACCGGCGCCGGCAGCGGCATCGGCCGCGCCAGCGCCAAGAAATTCGCGGCCGAGGGCGCCATGGTGCTGGCCGTCGACCGTGCCAAGGCGGCGGTCGAAGCGACCGTGGGTGAAATCGCGAGCGCCGGCGGCAACGCGATCGCGGTTGCGGCCGACGTCGGCGCGGAAGCCGACGTTGCGAGCTTCATCGCCCGCGCGGTCGAGGCGTTCGGCGGGCTCGACGCCATCTATGCCAACGCCGGTATCAGCGGCGGCCTGGTGCCGCTCGCCGAGCAAACGGTCGAGCATTGGCAGGAGGTGCTGCGCGTCAATCTGATCGGGCCGTTCCTCGCCATCAAGCATGCGGCCCCGCTGATGGTGAAGCAACGCGCGGGCTCGATCATCTGCACCGCCTCGGTCGCCGGACTGCGGGCCAATGCCGGCGGCAATCCCTACAGCGCCAGCAAGGCCGGTGTCATCTCTCTCGTGCAGACCGCCGCGAATTCGCTCTACGGCACCGGCGTGCGGGTCAACGCCATCTGCCCGGGCCTGATCGAGACCGGCATGACGCAGCCGATCTTCGAGCGCGCCCGCGAGCGCGGCACCCACGAAAAGATCGGGCAGCTCAATCCGCTCGCGCGCTACGGCGATCCGGAGGAGATTGCCGCGGTGGCCGCGTTCCTGGCGAGCGATGAGGCTTCTTACGTGAACGGCCAGGCGATCCCGGTCGACGGCGGGCTCTCGAGCACGCATCCGTTCCCCGTGCCGCGGCGCTAGCGCTTTCCACTCGCGCGCTTTCCCCTCTCGCCTTGCGGGAGCGGGTTATCCGAGCAAGCGACTTACCCCTGCACCGAATAGCCGCCGTCGACCGGGATGGCGGCGCCCGTGATGAAGTCGGAGGCCGGGCTCGCGAGAAACACGGCGATTCCCGCCATGTCGTCGATCGCGCCCCAGCGGCCGGCGGGCGTCCGACGCAGCACGTTGTTGTTCAGGCCGGGCACCTCCTCTCGCGCACGCCGCGTGAGATTGGTGTCGATCCATCCCGGCAGTACCGCGTTCGCCTGGATGTTGTCGCGCGCCCACGCGCAGGCGATCGATTTGGTGAATTGCACGATGCCGGCCTTGCTTGCCGCGTAAGCCGGCGCGAACGAGGCGCCGAAGATCGACATCATCGACCCGATGTTGATGATCTTTCCGGCGCCGTTGCGCTGCATCGCCGGGTACACCGCCTTCGCGCACAGGAACGCGCTCGTCAAATTGGTGTCGAGCACCTTGTGCCAGTCCGCGGCGCTGAGCTCGTGCGCCGGGCGGCGGATGTTGGTGCCGGCGTTGTTGACGAGGATGTCGAGCCGGTCGCAGCGCGCGAGCGTCGTCTCGACCATCGCGGCAACCGATTTCTCATCGGTGACGTCGGTCTCGATCGCCTCGGCGGACGCCCCGCGCGCGGTAAGGTCGTCCACCGCCGCGCGCGATTTCTCCACGTTCCGCGCGGCGATAACGACTCTGGCGCCGGCGCCGGCGAGCCCGCGCGCCATGCCGAGCCCGATCCCGCCGTTGCCGCCGGTGACGATCGCGACCTTGCCGCTCAAATCGAACATGGGAAAGCTCCGTTGCCAGGACTGAAGTTTGTCCGCGATCTCGGCGCCCTTCTCCCTCCCCGAAGGGGAGGGCATAGGCGGCCTTTGGCCGCCGTCATGATCAAGACGCCGACGTGAAGCGTCGGCTTTTGGAGACGCGACAGCGTCGAGCCGGGGTGGGACGATCTGATTGCGCGCTTCACCCCACCCGATCACGCTCCGCGCGATCGACCTCCCCTCGCGGGGAGTATTACCGGCTCATCAGCAGCTTGAGCATCAGCGCGGTGATGCGGCCGAACGGCGGCCGCAAGAACTTGGCGCCGTTGAACCGGCTCTGCAGGAAAACGCCCTTGCGGTGCGAGAAAGTCTGGAACCCGATCTCGCCGTGATAGGCGCCGATCCCGGAGGCGCCGATGCCGCCGAACGGCAGCTCCTCGATCAGCACGTGGAGCAGCGTGTCGTTGACCGAGACGCCGCCGGAAAGCGTCTTGTTCAGAACTTCGTCGCGCTGCTTCGCGTCCGCTCCGAAATAATACAGCGCTAGCGGCCGCGGACGGCGGTTGACGTATTCGATCGCCTCCTCGATGCGGCCGTAGGATTTCACCGGCAGCACCGGGCCGAAGATTTCCTCGCGCATGATCCCCAGCTCCTCGGCCGGCTCGATGACGAGGGTCGGCGCGAGCTTGCGCGCGTCGGCGGCAAGCTGCTCCTGCGCCGGATTGAACTCGACCAGCCGCACGCCCTGCGCCTTCGCCTCGGCGAGGTAGCGCACGACGCGCTGATAATGCCGCTCGTTGATGATCGAATCGTAGTCGGGGTTCGCCGCGAGCGTCGGATAGAATTTCTTCACCGCCTCGCCGGCGAGCTTGATGAACTCCTCGCGGCGTTCCCGCGGCACGAGCACGTAGTCGGGCGCGATGCAGGTCTGCCCGGCGTTCAACAGCTTGCCGGACACGATGCTCTCGACCGCCTCCGGAAGCGCCGCGTCCTCGGCAACGATGCACGGCGACTTGCCGCCGAGCTCGAGCGTCACCGGCGTGAGATTCTCGGCCGCCGCCCGCATCACCTGCCGGCCGACCGCGGTCGAGCCGGTGTAGAACAGATGGTCGAACGGCAGGCCGGCGAATGCCGCGCCGACATCCGGGCCGCCTAGCACGGTCGCGACCTTTTCGGCGGGAAACAAGCCGCCCAGGAACTCGGCCAGAAACTGCGCGGTGCGCGGCGTGAGCTCCGAGGGTTTTAGCATCACCCGGTTGCCGGCCGCGAGCGCGGCAATCAGCGGCATGATCGCCAGCTGGAACGGATAATTCCACGGACTGATGATGCCGACCACGCCGACCGGCTGATGGAGAATACGGGCGCGGGCGGGCATGAATTCCAGGCCCACCGAGACGCGCTTGGGCTTCATCCAATGCGGCAGATGCCCGATCGCGTGCCGGATCGCCGCGAGCGTCGGCCACACGTCGGCGAGCAGCGTCTCGTAGCGCGAGCGGTTGCCGAAATCGCCGGAGATCTCCAATGCGATCCGCTCGGCGTTGTGCTTGATCGCCCGACGCAAGTTGCGCAGATCGTTGCGGCGCTCCTCGAGCGAGGGCGGCCCTGCCTTTAGGAACGCCGCGCGCTGCCACGCCAGGATCTCCTGCATCGGCTCGGAGCCGACGGCCGGCCGAGCCTCTGCCATGCTGACCGCACTCATGCTTTTGCTCCTCGTTCGATCGCGTCGCGAAAATTGGCACCTATCCGAGAATGCGCCGGCCTACCGCCCGGCCGAGAATTCGCGCTTTCTGCGCCAGCGGCAGCCGCAGGAACGTCGTCTTGCCCGCGCCTACGGTGAACGCGGTGCGTTTGGAATAGTCGATGCGCACGTCGACGATCACCGGCCGGCCCGCGGCGGCGAGCGCGCTCGCTTGTCCGATCGCGCCCGCAAGCGCCGCGTCGTCCGGCAGATCGACGAAAGCGGCGCCGGTCGCGGCCGCGACGCCTTCCAGATCGAACTCGCCGAGCTCGGTGCAGGTCTTGCGATTGTACGGCAATTGCTGGAACTGGGCGATCTGGGAGAGCTCGCCGTCGTGGAACACGTAATACACGATGCCGAGCGCGTTGCGCACCGCGGTGAGGATTTCCATGCAGCTCATCGCGAACGCGCCGTCCCCGACGATGACGTTGACCGGCACGTCCGGATTGGCGAGCTTGGCGCCGATCGCGGCCGGGACCGCATAGCCCATCGAGTTGAAGTCGGTCGGCAGGATCACGCTTTTGATGCCATGGACCGGAAACAGCTCGGCGGCCAGAAAGGTGTGATTGCCGTCGTCGAGCACGGTAATCGCCGTGTCGGAGGTCTGCCGGCGCAGCTCGTCGAAGAACCGCGCCGGATTGACCTTGCCGTCGGAGCGGTGCGCGTACCAGGCTTCCCGGTACGCGGCCTTTTCGCGCCGGATCAGCTCGATCAGTTCTTGGTTCGGCTCGCGGGGCGGAGCGGCGGCATCGAGCGCGGCGCTGAGCGCCTCGAGCGCCTGCTTGGCATCGCCCGCGATCGCGATCTTGGCGGGATAATTGGCGTTGAAGACCTGGGGGTTGATATCGATGTGGATCAGGTTCTCGGGGACTTTTGCGCCGTAGCTGCCGGTCGCGATCTCGGCAAACCGCGTTCCCACCGCGAGCAGGCAATCGCAATGCTTGAACGCGGCTTGCGCAGCCGGAACCGCGGCGGGCCCGAATCCGAACCCGGCATGTAGCGGATGATTGGCCGGGAACATGCTGATGCCCTGCAGCGTGGTTGAGACCGGCGCCTGCAGTCGCTCGGCGATGGCGCGGACCTGCCGGTAGGCATCGCGCGCGCCCCAGCCGACGAACAGGCCCGGGTGCCTGGCCGCGGCAAGCAGCGCCGCGGCGTCGGCGATCTCGGTTTCATGCTCCAGGCGGGTCTCGGTGGGACGCGAATAGGCCGGCAGCTCGGCAATCTCTGCCGGGAATGCCTGCAGATTGAGCGGGAGCTCGACGAACACGGGGCCCGGCTCGCCGCCCGTTGCGATGTCGTAGGCGCGAAAGATGGTCGGCACGATGTCTTCGTGCCGGGTTATGTGGAACGTCGCCTTGGTCAGTCCCTTCATGAACTGATGCAGGTCCATCTGGTGGACCTGATAGCGCCGTCCGCTGTCGGTGCGCACCCCGCCGGTGAGGATCAGCATCGGGATGCCGTCGAGGAAGGCTTCGCCGATCCCGCTCGCCGCATGGGTGAGGCCGGCGGCCGGTACGATGACGAGCGTGCCGATGCTCGCGGACAGCCGGCTCACGGCGTCGGCCATGAACGCCGCGCCGCCTTCGTGCGTCACCAGGATCGGCGTGATGCGATTGGAGCTGTCGAGCTCGTCGTAGAGCTCGGTGTTCTGCACGCCGGGAATGCCGAAAGTGAACCGCACCCCGATCTGCTCGAGCGCGTAGATGGCAAGTGCGGCGCCGGTGCGTTTCATGGTTCGCCCGCTGCGCCGGCCACGGATTGCCGTAACTGGCTCACGACGGCCGCCCGATGCTGCGCCCGGCCATGCGGCCGGTGAAAATCGAACCGCCGAGGAACGTGCCTTCCAGTCCGCGCAGACCATGCATGCCGCCGCCGCCGAAGCCCGCCGCCTCGCCGACCGCATAGAGGCCGGGGATGGGCTGATCTTCGCCGGCCAAAACGCGGCACTCGAGATCCGTGGCGATGCCGCCGAGACTCTTGCGGCTCACGATGAACTCGCGAATGGCGATGAGCGGCATGGCGCGCTCGTCGAGGATCGTTTGCGATTTGCTGATGCGCATGCGGTCGCCGCGATATTGACGCAGCTGGGCGATGCGCCGCAACTGCAGGTCGGTCTGCAGATCCGGCCCGCGCGCGGCCTCGGCATCGTAGCGCGTCACGGCGTCGGTGAGCGCGCCGAGATCGACGCTGCGATCGCCCTGCAGCGCGTTCATCTTCTCGACGAGCTCCGGCAAGGAGCGCGCCACGACGAAGTCGCGGCAGTTCGCCGTCATCTCCTCGACCAGCCAGCGATTGCCGAAAAACAGGTCGCGGGCGAATCGGAGCCAGCTCTTCTCGCGGATCGACGGGTTGAACTCGGCCCCGGATATCGCCAGCTCTTTCAGCGCGATCCTGCGGTTCATCAGCTGCCAGCTGTATTGCCGTTGCTGCGCGCAGATCGCGGTGACGAGCGCGCGCGTGTCGAAGCCGCTGACCAGCGGCGGAGCAATGCGCTCGCCGCGCCAGTTGAGCCACAGCGCGGATTTCGCCGGCACCAGCGAGAGCCCGTGCAGCGGCTTGCGCGGCCGGTAGTGATGCACGCCCGACGCATAGTTCCACATGTTGTCGAGATGGGTGAGCCGGCCGCCGATCGTGGCAACCGCGTCGTGCAGCTTGCCGTCGGCATATTTGTGGGAGCCGTTGAGAATCACTTCCGGCGGCTGGCGCCAATCCCGGTGCCAGTTCGCCTTGACCCGGCCGATGTCGCCGTTGATGCCGCCGCTGGCGATGATCACGTGCTCGGCGCGCGCCTCGAACGGCGTGCCGTCGCGCTCGTGCGCGCCCGCGCAGCCGATGACCCGCCCGGCCTGCGTGACCAGCGTTTCGACCCGATGCTGGAACTTGACCCCGAACCGGCTGTGGTTGGGATGCGAGCCGAGCGCCGCGATCAATCGTGTGGCGAGCTCGCGCCCGGTGCCCCACACGATATGGAACCGGGGCACCGAGTTTCCGGGCCGCGTCTCGCCGCGCTCGACCCAGGCCGGCAGCGGCAGGAAGCGGATCCCGCCGGCGCGCAGCCACTCGTAGACGTCGGGGATGCAGCGCTCGACGTAGGTTTCGGCCCAAAGCTTCGGGAACCGGTCCTCGGGCCCGAACTCCGCGAACGAATGCCAGTCGCGCAATGCTTGCGCCGGACTGTCCTTGATCCCGTTGCGCTGCTGTTCGCGGCTGTTCACGAAGAACAAGCCGCCGAAGCTTTCCTTGGCGAGCCCGCCAAAACTATTTTCCTCGTCGCGGTCGAGGATGAGCACGTCGCGACCGTGGTCGAGCAGCTCGAGCGCCGCCGCGATCCCGGCGATTCCGCCGCCGATCACCAGGACGTCGGCCGTGTAATTCGCCATGGCGCCCCTGCCCCGCTCACCGGGCGATTTCGAAGCCCAATGTGACGACCGCGCGCAGCGTGTTTTCCCCCGGCTCGACCGGCATGTGCGTGCCCGGCGCCGGCTGGGCCAGCGCGCGCATCGTGACCGGCGATGAAGCGCCGGATTCCTCCTCGATCGAGACCACTCGACCGAGCGTGACGCCGGCGGCCCGCGCGTACACTTCCGCCTTGCGGCGCGCGTCCGCGATCGCCGCCTCGCGGGCCTGGTCGAGGGCCTTGCCCGGCTCGGATACCAGGAATTCCACGTTCCACACGTCGGTGGCGCCCGCGGCGATCAGGCGATCGAGCACGTCTCCGAGCTTGTCGATGTGCTTGATCTTGGCGCTGACGTGATTGACGACGTTATAGCCGACGAGCTTCTGTTCCTTGCCGGGATCCTGGGAGGCATACACCGGCTGGATCGACAGTTGGGCGGTCCGCACGTCCTTCTGCGGGATGCCGGATTCGGTCAGCGCGGTGAGAATGGCCGCCATGGTCTTGGAATTCGTCTCGGTCGCCTCGCGCACGGTCTTGCCTCGCGTGGTGACGCCGCTGCGAATCTTTACGATGTCGGGCGCAACGCTGACGCTGCCCTCCCCGGTCACGACCACCCGCGGGCCGGTCGCCCGCTGCTGCGCGCGCGCGCCATCGATGGCGCCGCCCGCGCACAGGCCGACCGTCAGCACCAGCCGGAGCCAGCTGGAACGGAAACGCAATCCTGCGGCACGCATGCTCGCTCCCTCTTTGCCGGATCCAGAACCGAATAGATCGAAAATGCGGCCGATCAAAGCCTAGCACTTCGCCCGCCGTTCTGCAGCGGGAGCGGGTCGCCGGATCGCAAAGCAAAAGCCCGTGCGACCGGCACGGGCTTCGCGACGTCTGGGTCGTTTCAGGTATTACGCGGCGTTCTGGAACGCCTTGGTGACGCCGGCCTGGATCGGCTCGGCGGTCTCGGCCGCCAGCTTCTGCACCAGCGCTCCGAGCGCCTTGGCCTGCTCGGTGAGCGCCTGGAACTGCTCGCGCGCATGCGCGGTCGACAGTTCCACGACGTCCGTCGGCGACTTCACCGCCAGAAGCGCCATGGCGTAATCGAATCCGGCATTGACGTTGGCGCGCGCGGCGTCGACGACCTGCCGATTGTACTCTGCAGCGCCTTCGCTGGCCGCCGCATAGGAATGTTCGAGGACGCCGGTCGCCTGCTCGGCGGCTTCCTTGGCCCGCTCGTACGCGGCCTTGACTTGGGCGAGGCCTTGCTCGGCGATCGCACGCAACTCGGCGGGCACTTCGACGTTGGGCAGCTCGAACTTGGGCAGCTCGAACTTGGGCAGATCGAACTGCGGGAATTCGAACAGCGGGATGACGGGAGCGGCAACTTTCGCCGTCTTGCGGGGTTCGGTCATGACACTCGTCCTTTCGAGGCGGCCATGTTCGGGAATTCGGACCTGCCGCCGGTCGGTCTCTCTCTCTGTCCTGTCGGGCAGCGCGGGGAAGCCCATTGCTGCCATTCGGTAGTGGATATATAGCATCGATTATGGTGCACTGCAACATGAATGGTGCGGTGCGTCAAAATACTTGCTAGGAGGGCTCAAGTGGCTGAAAAAACGAGAGATTATTGCTGACCTGCTGGATTGGAGCGGGTCAATCTGAATGCAATGCTGCTATGCACAATCGAGCCGCTCACGCGGCCCGGCGCACAAGCCGCCCGACCCTACGCCCGGAATGTCAAATTTCGGGCACCGTTTCGAGCGCGTAAAACTCGACCTTTTCTACCCTGCCCTTGACGGCAACCGCGTGGAGTTGGTGGACCGACAGGTCGAGTCCCGCTGCCTCTGCCGCCCGGCGCGAGATCACCAGCGCGCAATCGTATTCCTTGGTGAGCCCTTCGAGCCGCGCCGCGGTATTCACCGCGTCGCCGATGGCGGTGATGATCTGCGAGCGCGGCGGTCCCATCGAGCCGACGATGGCTTCGGCGAAATGCATGCCGATGCCGATACGCAGCGGCTGCGCCAGCTCGCCCACGAGCCGGCGATTGAGCTGTTCGAGCCGCGTCAGCATCTCGCGGGCGCCGCGCAAGGCGTCGGCCGGCCCCGTGGCCGGATCCCTGGCGGTAAGCCCGTAAAGCGCCAACAGCCCGTCGCCGGTGAATTGCGAATAATGGCCATTGCTCGCATCGAGCGCCTTGGTCATCTCCGTGAAGAACTGATTGAGGATGAACAGCACGTCGTAGGGCAGCTTCGCCTCGCCCAGCGTGGTGGACCCGCGCAGGTCGACGAACACCATGGTGATCAGCCGCTCGCTGCCCTCGAGCCCGCCGCGCACGCTGCATTGCGCCGGGGTGGCGTCGGCGGGCAGCAGCGGCATGACGGTGAGATCAGCGGTCGGCCGGATCTGGCAGGCGAGCCTGAGCCCGGGCGGCGCCTCGATGCGCGCCAGGGCTTTCGCTTCCAGCATGGCCGGGGCGGGAAGCTCGGCGAGCCCCCGGGTGACCATGACCCGGCAGGTGGTGCAGCGCGCCCTGCCGCCGCACACCGAGGCGTGCGGGATGCCGTTCTCGCGCAAGGTTTCGAGCACGGTCGCGCCGGGCAGGATCGGCATCGTGCGCCCGTTCGAATGGGTGAGTATCGGTGGCCGGCGCAACCGATAGGCGAGCCGCCGTCCCCACACCGCCGCGAACGTCAGCCCCACCAGGGCGAAATGGCTGGCGAAGCCGAGATAGGCCCAACGATAGATGATCCGGCTGTCGGCCGGCGTGAGATTGGCATCCTTGAGCACGGAGGCTGCGTAGCCCGGCTCCTCCGCCTCACGCACGATCTGGTTGCCGGCGGACACATAGCCGGCGAGCGCGAGCGTCGGGATCAGAATCGCGACCGCCGCGAGCGCGCCCCGCACGTTCGGATACCAGCTCTTGGTGCGCAGCCAGAAATGAATGCCGATCGAGGCGTGGGTCCACACGGTGAGCAGCGCGGCGCTCTGGATGAACACGTATTTCGGCGTGACCACCCATTGCAGCACCAGAATCTCGATGTAGTCGCTGTCCACGCTGAGCAATTCGCCGGCAACGCGCGTTGCCAGGACGTGGACCATCAGCAGCGGCGGAATGCACAGCCCGAGGCCGAGCTGCCACCATTCCCATGCGGAGAGGCGCAGATAGCGCCGCTCGTAGATCGACCACAGCGCGTTGGCGTAATGCACGAATGCGGCCGTGAGCAGGATCGCCGTGCCGGGGCCGCTGCGCCACGGCTCCATGAGCATCGTGAGCACGCGGTTGGCGACGTGGAAGGAGATGAGCAGCGTGATATGGCTGACGAGGTGGCAAACCACGAACGAGAGCAGGACGAGCGCGCTGACGAGCCGCAGCCTCGCCCGCACCGCCCGCACGTTCCAGTGCATGGCGCTCGGCGCCGTTCCTTCGCGACGCGGCGGGGCGGCGGCGCTTTCGGAGACACTGGTCATAATGTTGTCGAGAATCCCCTCTCGGCCGAACGACTCCTGTAGACCAGTATAGTCCGGGCGAAATTCCCCGCAGCAGGCGAAAACTCCATCAAATCTCTATTGGTCACGGTGGCGCGCCCCGCGTCGGGCCCTCACGCCGGCTGTTTGACGAGCCCCAGCATTTCGCGCGCTTCGGCGGGGCTCGCAACCGCGCGGCCGGCCTCGCGCGCATGGCTCGCCAGCATCTCGACCAGCGGGCCGTTCGACGACGCCTTCGACCCGTCCGGCAGGTAGAACGTGTCCTCGAGCCCGGTGCGCAGATCGCCGCCGAGCTCCGCGGCGCGCCGGTGCAGCCGCCAGATCTCGGCGCGTCCGATCGCGGTGACCTGCCAGCGCGCATCCGCGAGCGCAAGCTTTCGCAAGATCGGCAGCAGATCCGGATCGGCCGGCATTCCGGATTCCACGCCCATGACGAAATTGTAGCGCGGACGCTGCCGGAACATGCCGTTGCGTGCGTACATTTCGACGCAGCGCACGATGCCGGTGTCGAAGCACTCGAACTCCGGCTGCGTTCTCGTTTGCGCCATCACCTCGAGATAGGCCTTCACCTTCTCGACCGGATTGTCGAACAGCCGAGGCGGCCAGGCCCAGCTGCCGTCGGATCTGACCTTGAGGTAATTGAGCGAGCCGGCATTGCAGGCCGCGATCTCCGGCTCGATAGCGCGCAGGCAGTCGAGCGGTCCCTTGATGTCCGGCCCCCGCGTCCCGGTCGATTGGTTGAGGATCACGCCCGGGCAGGCCTCGCGGATCGCCCCCATGATCGCGACGGCGACGCTCGGCTCCCACGAGGGCAGATGTCCCTTGCCGGGCGCCTGCTGGCGGAAATGCACGTGCATCACGCAAGCGCCGGCGTCGAATGCCCGCCGCGCCTCGCGCGCCATCTCTTCGGGCGTGACCGGAACCGCGTGCTGCCGGGGATCGGTCAACACGCCGGTCAGCGCGCAGGTGATGATGGCTTTGTCGTGCATGAGGCTCAGGGGTCGGGTATCAGGTCGTCGGGACAGGCTCACGCCCCAACATCCTTACTCCGATCTCCGGCCTCTTGTCTTCTCTCATGGGTTCCCGGTTCCTGACTCCCGCCTCCTGAGTCCTGCAGCTCGCCCAGAAGCTGGCGGGTGGCGACCTGGTCGCCTGCCTTGACGTGAATTCGCGCGAGCACGCCGTCGCGCTCGGCGGCGATCTCGTGCTGCATCTTCATGGCCTCGACGATCACGATGCGCTGGCCCTTCGTGACGCTGTCGCCGACCTTGGCCAGCACCGCGACCACGGCGCCGTTCATCGGCGCCAAGAGCTGCGATCCGGCGCGCCGATCGCCGGCGTTGACCGCCTCCAGCGCGGTTTCCCGAAAGGCCGCGCTCCTCCCCGCCACATCGAGGTGCAGCACGTCGTCGGCGAAGGCAAAATGCGCGCGCTGCCGCAGGCCCTCCACCGCAAACTGCAGTGCCCCCGCGCCGCGATCGAGGAGGTCGATCGCAACGCGCTTCTCTCCCAGCGCGACCGAATAACGGCCGCGGCCCGCGGGAATGATTTCCACGGCGAGCTGCGCGCCGCCGGCGCTCACGCGCAGTGGCCAGGCCAAAGCCCCGGTCGAGGACCAATTGGCGAGCATCGAATCCTGCTGCGTCGCAGTTTTCTCGAACAGCAGCGCGGCGGCGAGCGCGACCATGTCGTCGCCTGGCAGCGGACGCCCGGCAAGCTGCGCGCGGCAATGTCGGTCGATGAAGGCGGTGGTCGCCTCGCCGGCCATGAAGACCGGGTTGGCGAGCACGCTCGCCAGGAATGCGCGATTGCTGTCGATCCCGAGCACGATCGTGTCCGCGAGCGCGGTCAGCAGCCGCCGGCGCGCTTCCTCGCGCGTCCGCCCCCAGCCGATCAGCTTGGCGAGCAGGGGATCGTAGAACGGGCTGACTTCGTGGCCCGCGCGCAGCCCATGGTCGACGCGCACGCCCGCGCCCGTCGCCGGCCGCCAAGCCAAAATGGTGCCGCTGCGGGGCAGAAAGCCATCGTATGGGTCTTCCGCATAAAGCCGCGCCTCGATCGCGTGGCCGTCGAAGCGAACCTCGTGCTGCCGCGGCAGCGGCTCGCCCGCGGCTACCCGCAATTGCCAGGCGACGAGATCGAGCCCGGTGATCGCCTCGGTGACCGGGTGCTCGACCTGCAGCCGCGTGTTCATTTCGAGAAAGTAGAATTTGCCGCAGCCGTCGAGCAGGAACTCGACGGTTCCGGCGCCACGGTAGCGAATCGCCCGCGCGGCGGCGACCGCGGCTTGGGCGATTTTCTCCCGCAGCTCGGGTGAGACCGCGGGCGAGGGCGTCTCCTCGATCACCTTCTGGTGCCGCCGCTGGATCGAGCAATCGCGTTCGCCCAGATGAATGACGTTGCCCTGCGCGTCGGCGAAGATTTGGATCTCGATATGGCGGGCGTCGGCGACTGCCTGCTCGAGAATGAGCTCGTCGGAACCGAATGCATTGCGGGCCTCGGAGCGGGCACCGGCGAGCGCCGCCGTCAGCGCGTCGGGATCGCCGACGAGGCGCATGCCGCGGCCGCCGCCGCCGGCCGCCGCCTTGATCATCAGCGGAAACCCGATGCGGCGCGCCTCGACCGCAAGCGCCGCGTCCGACTGATCGCCGTCGTAACCCGGCACGCAGGGGATGCCGGCCGCGATCATCTGCCGTTTGGCCTCTGCCTTGTTGCCCATCGCGTGGATCGCCGCCGGCTGCGGGCCGATGAAGACGAGGCCCGCGTCCGCGCACGCTTGGGCGAACCCGGCGTTCTCCGCGAGAAAGCCGTAGCCCGGATGCACCGCGTCGGCGCCCGAACGCTTCGCCGCGGCGAGGATGGCCTCGATATTCAGATAGCTCTCCCGGGCCGGAGCCGGTCCGATGCGGACCGCCTCATCCGCGGCATGGACATGGGGGGCATTCGCGTCGGCATCGCTGAAGACCGCGACGGTGCGAAGCCCAAGTTCGCGCGCCGTGCGCGCGATGCGGCAGGCGATCTCGCCGCGGTTCGCGATCAGGATTTTGCTAAACGCCATCTTCCACCGCTCACTCGATTCGGGTCGCCCACGCGGGCTTGCGTTTTTCCACGAAAGCCTTGGTCCCTTCGCGCCCCTCCGAGCCGCGCACGGCGCGCACAAAGCTCTCCGCCGCCTGATCGAGCAGCTCGGAGAGCGGCGCCGGACCGGCGGCGCGCAGCATCAGGCGCTTGGTTTCCGCCACCGCTTCCGGCGCGCATTGCAGGATCTGGTTGATCGCATCCGTGACCGCGGCCTCGAGCGCCGCCGCATCTCTGACGGCCAGATGCGCAATGCCGGCCTCGCGGGCTTGCGCGCCGCTGAGCCGGGCGCCGGAGACCCCGAACCGGCGGGCGGCCGTGAGCCCGATGCGACGCACCACGAACGGCGAAATCGCCGCGGGCACGACGCCGAGCGTCACCTCCGTCATGGCAAAACGCGCGTCCTCGGTCGCAATGGTGATGTCGGCGACGCACGCGAGCCCGAAGCCGCCGCCCATGGCGTAACCTTCGACCGCGGCGATCACCGCCTGCGGCGCCGAGTTCACGGTCTCCAGCATCAGGCCGAAGCGGCGATTGGATTGCTTGAGCTCGTCGGCCGCGTCGGTAGCGCCCACCGGCGGCGCTTCCGCGGCGCCCGCCAGGTTCTTCAGGTCGGCACCCGCGCAGAACGTGCCGCCGGCACCACGCAGCACCACCACCCGCAAGCTGCGGTCCTCCCGGATGGCAGCGAAGGTCGCGAGAATCTCCCGCACCATCTGGGCGCTCATGGCGTTTCGCAGCTCCGGCCGATTCAGCCAGATCCGCAGCACCGGGCCTCGCGCCTCGAGCCTGATGTGCGCGGTGTCGGGGAACTCAGTCATCCTTGCGCTTGCGCTCCGCGACGTTGGAGGTGCCCGGCAGCGTGCCCATCAGCTTGCAGAGGATGGTGAGCATGATCTCGTCCGAGCCGCCGCCGATCGAGCCCAGGCGCGAATCGCGATAGGAACGGCTCACCGGCGTCTCGTTCATGAATCCCATGCCGCCCCAATACTGCAGGCACGCGTCGCTGACCTCGCGACCCAGCCGTCCCGCTTTGAGCTTCGCCATCGAGGCAAGCCGCGTCACGTCCTGCCCGGCGACGTAGAGCTCGCAGGCGCGGTAGGTCAGCGAGCGCAGCAGCTCGATTTCGGTCGCAAGCTCGGCGAGCCGGAAGTGCACCACCTGATTGTCGAGAATCGACTTGCCGAACGCCTGGCGGTTGCGCGCGTATTCGATCGTCTGCTCGATCAGCCGTTCCCCGCTCTTGAGTGCCTTGGCGGCCGCCCACAGCCGCTCCTCCTGGAACTGCAGCATCTGATAGGTGAAACCCTTGCCTTCCTCGCCGATGCGGTAGCGCTGCGGCACGCGCACGTCGTCGAAGAAGATCTGCGCCGTGTCGGACGAGCGCATGCCGAGCTTGTCGAGCTTGCGGGCGATCTCGACGCCCTTGGTCTTCATCGGCACGCAGATCAGGCTCTTGTTCTGGTGCACCGGCCCGTCGGACGTGTTGGCGAGCAAACAGATCCAGTCGGCCTGGGTGCCGTTCGTGGTCCACATCTTGCCGCCGTTGATGACGTAATCGGCGCCGTCCTTGCGCGCAAAAGTCTTGATCGAGGCGACGTCCGAACCGGCGCCGACCTCGGACACGCCGAGGCAGGCGACGTAGTCGCCGGCGATCGACGGCGCCAGAAATTCCCGCCGGACCTGGTCGGAACCGAAGCGGGCGAGCGCCGGCGTCGCCATGTCGGTCTGCACGCCGATCGCCATCGGCACGCCGCCGCAATGGATGTTGCCGAGCTCCTCGGCCATCACCATGGCATAGGAATAATCCAGCCCCTGGCCGCCGTACTCGACCGGCTTCGTGAGCCCGAGAAAACCGAGATTGCCCAGTTTCTTGAACAGCTCGTGCGCCGGAAAAATGCCGGCTTCCTCCCACTCGTCGACGTGCGGGTTGACCTCCGTCGCGATGAACTTTTGCAAGCTGCGGCGCAGCTCCTCGTGCTCGGGCGTGAACATCATGGTCGAATTCTCCGGGCTACCAGAAGCTACTGGCGTCATTCCGGGGCGCGCCCGAGGGCGCGAACCCGGAACCCATGAACACCAATTTGCGATACATCGCCCCGACTGTGGTCATGGATCCCGGGTTCCCTCGCTTCGGGGCACCCCATCGCGCTTGCGCGATGGGGACCCCGGCTCGGGTCCCGGGATGACGCCGCCTAAATTGCGGACTAGTCATCCTCTCACATCCTCCCCACTCCGAACGTGCTCGATTTCAGCGGGCGGATCCCGGCCTCGCGGCAGATCGAGAGACAGAATGCCAGCACCTTGCGGCTGTCGCGGGGATCGATCAGGCCGTCGTCCCACAACCGCGCGGTCGCGTACAGCGCCATCGACTCGCCGTCGATCCGCCGGATGATCGCTTGCTCCATCGCCTCGAGTTTGTCCCGGTCGACCGGCTTGCCCTCGCGCTTGAGCTTTTCCTCGGTGACGATCGCCATGACTTTCGCCGCCTGTTCGCCGCCCATCACCGCGATGCGGTTGTTGGGCCAGGCGAAGATGAAGCGCGGATCGTAGGCGCGCCCGCACATGCCGTAATTCCCGGCCCCGAACGAGGCGCCGATGTGCAGCGTGATCTGCGGGACGTTGGCATTGGCGACCGCCTGGATCATTTTCGAGCCGTGCTTGATGATGCCGTCCTGCTCGGCCTCGCGTCCAACCATATAGCCCGTGGTGTTCTGCAGATAGACGATCGGGATGTTGGCTTGGCAGCAGATCTGGATGAATTGCGCCGCTTTGGCGGAGCCGTCGGCGTCGATCGGACCGTTGTTGCCGATCAGTCCTACCGCGTGGCCTTCGATCTCGGCATGGCCGCACACGGTGTGCACGCCGTAGAGCGTTTTGAAGTCGAGAAAATCCGAATCGTCGACCACGCGCGCGATCACCTCGCGCACGTCGTAGGGCTTGCGATAGTCGACCGGCACCGCCCCGGCGAGCTCGTCGGCGTCATGGCGCGGCTCCTTGAACGGTTTGTTCGCACGCCCCGGCAGCTGCGCGTTCCATGGCAGCTTGATCATGATCTCGCGGGCGATGCGGATGCCGTCGGCATCGTCCTCGGCGAGATATTCGCCCAATCCGGAGACGGTCGCGTGCATTTCAGCGCCGCCGAGCTCCTCGTCGCCGGCGATCTCGCCGGTGGCGGCGCGCAGCAGCGGCGGGCCGGCGAGAAACACCTTGGCCTTGTTGCGCACGAGGATCACGTAATCGGACAGCCCGGGCAGATAGGCGCCGCCCGCCGTGGAGGAGCCGTGCACCACCGTGACCTGGGGAATGCCCGCGGCCGACATGCGCGCCTGGTTGGCGAAGCCGCGCCCGCCCTCGACGAACATCTCGCCCTGATAGAGCAGATTGGCGCCGCCGGATTCGACGAGCCGCACCACCGGCAGCTTGTTCTCGAGCGCGATCTGCTGCACGCGGAGATTTTTCTTCACCCCCATCGGGGTCGACGTGCCGCCCTTGATGGCACTGTCGGAGGCGGCGACGACGCAGCGGATGCCGGAGACGTAACCGATGCCGGCGATCCCGCCGCCGCCCTGGATGCCACCGCGGCCGTCGTCGTCGTGCATGCGGAAGCCGGCGAGCGTCGCAAGCTCGAGCCAGGGCGCGCCGCGGTCGATGAGCAGCGCGACGCGCTCGCGCGGCAACAGCTGGCCGCGCTTGCGAAACAGGTCGCGCTTGGCGTTGGAGGCGTCACGCACGTTGCGCTCGAGCCCGCGGAACTCGGCGATCAGCGCCAGCATCTGCTCCCGATTCGCGCGGAAGCTCTCGGAGTTGCGGTCGACTCGGGTTTCCAGGATGGGCATGAAATCGCGGCGGGATCAGTCGCGCAAGACCTTCGGCGTCTCCGCAAGCGGAAAGCCGTTGAAGGCAGGCGCGGGTTGCTTGTGTTTGGGCAAGGGTCGGCTCGGCCGCGTCATCGGCACGGCGCCGTCGACGCGCAGCGTCGCGCCGCTGATGAAGGCGGCAGCTTCCGAGAGCAGGAACACGATCGCGGCCGAGACCTCGCTCTCGGTGCCGATGCGTCCCATCGGGCTCAGATCCTTCAAGTTGCGGATGTGGTCGCGCATCGCGGCCGGATATTTGTCCAGGCCGGAAGACGCGATCCAGCCCGGCGCCACGGCGTTGACGCGCACGTTCGCGCCGGACCATTCGAGCGCCGCGGTTTCGGTGAAATTCACCATGCCGGCCCGCGCCGCGCCGGAATGGCCCATGCCGGGCATGCCGTTCCACATGTCGGCGACGATGTTGACGATCGCGCCGCCGTGCTCGGCCATCCATTGGGTGTAGCACTCGCGCGCCATCAGAAATCCCCCGGTCAGATTGTTGCGCACGACGGTCTCGAATCCCTTTTGGCTGATCTCGGCAAGCGGGGCCGAGAATTGTCCGCCGGCGTTATTGACGAGGTGATCGACCCGGGAAAACCGCGCCAGGATTGCCGCGATCGTCTGCCGGACTGTTGCTTCCTCTCGGATGTCGCACGCGAATGCTTCGGCCTCGCCGCCGGCTGTCGCGATCTCGGCCTTCACGGTCTCGAGCTTCTCGATCGCGCGGCCGACCAGCGCCACCCGCGCGCCCAGAAACGCCAGCTCGTGGCCTGTGCAACGCCCGATCCCGCTGCCGCCGCCGGTCACGATCGCGACCTTTTCGGCGAACAGGCCCGGACGGAACACGGAACGATAGGCCGGCTCGGCCACCGGAATTCCTCCCCGCGCAAGCATATCATTCCTTGTGCCGGCGGCTTGCGCCCAGGCCGGATGCTTGCTTTACCTACCTTCAACATGAACTGCGCGGACGCAAGCTGCAACTGAAGTCGCCGACACCGTGCGGTCAACCATAACTCGATTGGATAACCGGGGAAGCGCGCCATGACCGGCTATGCGAAATATCGGACCATTTCCATCGAACGCCGCGGGCGCATCCTCGTGCTTACCCTCGACCGGCCGAACGCGCTCAATGCGGTGAATGCCGCGCTCCACGCCGAGCTCGCCCGCATCTTCACCGAAGTCCGGCACGATGCCGAGGCGGATGTGGTGGTGCTCACCGGCCGCGGCCGCGCGTTCTGCGCGGGCGGCGACATCGATTGGATGCAGGCGGCGATCGACGATCCGGGATTGTTCGAGGAGACCGGCCGCCAGGCGAAGGAGATCGTGTTCGGCCAGCTCGATCTCGACAAGCCGCTCATCTGCCGGCTCAACGGCCACGCCATCGGGCTCGGCGCTTCGCTCGCGTTGCTGTGCGACATCATCATCGCGCAGGACAAGGCCAAGATCGGCGATCCGCACGTGCCGGTAGGCCTCGTCGCCGGCGACGGCGGCGCGCTGATCTGGCCGCAGCTCATCGGCTACGCCAAGGCGCGGCATTACCTGTTCACGGGCGAGCTCATGACCGCGGCGGAAGCCGAGCGCATCGGCCTGATCACAAAAGTGGTGCCCGAGGCCGAGCTCGACGACGCGGTCTATGGCCTTGCCGAGCGGCTCGCGGCTCTTCCGCGCAACGCGCTGCAATGGACCAAGGTGGTGACCAACCTGCCGCTGAAAGCGCTGTTCCAGGCGCATTTCGACGCCGGTGTCGCCTACGAGTCGATGTCGAACTTGACGGCCGACCACCAGGAAGCGGTCGCCGCCTTCCGCGCGAAGCGCAAGCCGGCGTTCGCGGGCAGGTGATGCTGGCACACTTTACCTCCCCGGCAGGGGAGGTCGGCGAGCGAAGCGAGCCGGGTGGGGTGAAAGCGCAATCGCCCCACCCCGCGCGCTTTCGCGCGCGACCCTCCCCTCCGGGGAGGGAAACGGCGCGCAGGTTTCCATTTCCCGGCCGCGGACCTAGACTGTCGCAAAATTCAGGGAGGACCGATCGTGCTCGAAGTGGCCGGCATGTCGACGGTCGCCGACATCGTCCGCCGCCATGGCGCGGCGCGCCCCGACCGCGTCGCCATCCGTTTCGAAGGGCAAAGGATCACCTATGGGGAGCTCGATCGGCGCGCCAACCGGGTCGCAAATGCGCTGATCGCCGCCGGCATAAGGCCACAAGCGCGCATCGCCGTTGTGGCGAAGAATTGTCCGGCTTTCTTCGAGCTTTGGTTCGGAGCCGCCAAGGCCAATGCGGTGCTGGTGCCGGTCAACTTCCGGCTTGCCCCGCCGGAAATCGCCTTCGTGGCGAACGATGCCCAGGCCGAGCTGCTGTTCGTGGGCGCCGATTTCTACGGGACGATCGAGAAAATCGCGCACGAGGTCAAAGATGTGCGGACGATCGTCGCGCTCGATGGTAAGCATCGTGACTGGCCGGATTACGCCACGTGGTCGGCGCCCGCGTCGCCGGCGGATCCGGGCTGGCCGATCCGCGCCAGCGATTGCGCCGTCCAGATGTATACCAGCGGCACGACCGGCCATCCCAAGGGCGCCCAGCTGAGCCACGCCAATCTGCTCACCTTGCTGCCCGGCGCGCTGCAGCAATTCGGCAGCTGGCACGAGGGCGACGTCAGTCTCGTGTGCATGCCGCTGTTCCATATCGGCGGCAGCGGCTGGGCGCTGGTCGGCCTTTATGCCGGGGCCGAGATCGTGCTGGCGCGCGAGTTCGATCCACCGACGATCCTGCGGCTGATTGCCGAATTCGGCGTCACCAAGGCGTTCTTCGTGCCGGCGATGATCCTGTTCCTGCTCCAGGCGCCGCGCTGCGCGAACACCGATTTCTCCTCGCTCGAGCTGATCGTCTATGGGGCTTCGCCGGCCCCGATCGAGCTGCTGCGGAACGCGCTGAAAACCTTCGGCTGCGGCTTCGCGCAAGTTTACGGGCTGACCGAGACGACCGGCGCCATCACCTATTTGCCGCCCGGGGACCACGGCGAGCAAGCGACCGAGCGCCTCAAATCCTGCGGCAAGCCGATGGCCGGCGTCGCGATCAAGATCCTCGATGCGTCCGGGCGCGAGCTGCCTCCGGGGGAGGTCGGCGAAGTGGTCTGCCGCACCCCGCAAATCATGCTCGGGTACTGGAATCTGCCGGAGGCGACCCAAGCCGCGGTCCGCGACGGCTGGTTCCACACGGGTGACGCCGGCTATATCGACGGCGAGGGCTATCTTTACATCTACGACCGCGTCAAAGACATGATCATTTCCGGCGGCGAGAATATTTATCCGGCCGAGGTCGAGAACGCGCTGTTCGGCCATCCGGCGATCGCCGACGTGGCGGTGATCGGCGTGCCTGACGCCAAATGGGGCGAAGCGGTCAAGGCGGTGGTGGTCAGGAAGCCGGGCGTCGAAATCTCCGTCGCGGAGCTGATCGAGTTCGCGCGCTCCCGCATCGGCGGTTTCAAGGTGCCCCGCTCGATCGATTTCGCCGACGCGCTGCCCCGCAATCCATCGGGAAAAATCCTCAAACGCGAGCTGCGCAAGCCGTATTGGGCCGACCAGGACCGCCAGGTGCACTGAATGTCATTTTCTTCGCGGCATTCCGGCCGAGCGCGCAGCGCGCGAGACGGAATCGATGGACATCGGAGTTTTCTCTCAGTCGGTGTTCATGGGTCTCGGCTCGCGCTTCGCGCGGCCGGGACGACGCGTAGCGAGCGTTAGGTGAGCGAGCCCGGGCGCGATAATGCCGCTTGCTTCCCATTCTCTCTCCGCCTTCGTGCCGCATGATCTCCGCGCGCCGATTCCCGGCGCCGCGACCGGGCCGCTGGCCGGGCTGACCTGTGCGGTCAAGGACATGTACGACATCGCGGGCTATCGCACCGGGGGCGGCAGCCCGGAGTGGCTTGCGGCCGGAACGGAAGCCAATTCCTCGGCGGCCGCGGTGCGCAAAATCCTCGACGCCGGCGCCACCGTCATCGGCAAGACCATCTGCGACGAGTTCTTCTTCAGCGTGACCGGTGCCAACGCGCATTACGGCACGCCGCTGAACCCGCGCGCGCCGGGCCGCCTGCCGGGCGGCTCGTCGAGCGGATCGGCCGCCGCGACCGCAGCCGGCGCCTGCGATTTTGCGCTCGGCAGCGACACCGGCGGCTCCGTCCGGGTGCCGGCGAGCTTTTGCGGGGTGTACGGCATTCGTCCCACCCATGGACGCGTGCATCTGTCCGGCGCCATGGCGATGGCGCCCTCCTTCGACGTCGCCGGCTGGTTCGCCGGCGGACCGGGCGTGTTTCGCAGGGTCGGTCACGTGTTGCTCGAGGGGGTGTCCAGTCCGGCGCCAATCGAGGCGCTGACCGTGCTCGATGATGCCTTCGAGCAAGCCGATCCGGCGGCCGCGGCGCTGCTGCGCTCCGCGCTCGACGCGATGGCGACCGATTTGCCGACGCCGAGACGAGTTCGCGTGGCACCCGAGGGGCTCGATCCCTGGCGCGAGTGCTTTCGCGTGATCCAAGGGTTCGAGATCTGGGGCATTTACGGCGAATTCGTCGAGCGACGGCGCCCGCGGCTCGGACCCGGCGTTCGCGAGCGCATGGCCTTCGCGGCGAAAGTCTCGCACCGCGACGCCGAGGAGGCCCGCAGGATCAGGGCGCGGGCGCGCGATCAGGTTCGAAAATTGGCGAAGCCCGGCACCATCCTCGCGCTACCGACCGCGCCGGGCATTGCGCCGCGCGCCGATGTTCCCGCGGAGGCGCTGGAATCCTTCCGCGCCAATGTCATGCGGCTGACCTGCATCGCGGGTCTGAGCGGGCTGCCGCAGGTGACGATCCCGATCGGCACCGTGTCGGGCTGCCCAGTCGGGCTTTCCTTCCTCGGCTGGGCTGGCGCGGACGAAGTTCTGCTGGATCTCGCCGTCCGCCTGTCGCGTCACTGCGGGCGGCAAGGGTGAGCCCGGCAACCGCTGCGCTGGCATCGCCCGGCTTGGCCGGGCCGACCCAGTAGCCTCGGAATCAATATGGCGCGGCGGATACTGGGTGGCCCGCTTGCGCGGGCCATGACAACTCGCAGCGAGGCGCCCTACAGCACCTGGAACACGTGATACGTCGGTCCCCTCGCGGTGCGCGCACCGGTCGCGACCGAGCAGATCTTGTTGATCCACTCGTAGCTTTTGGCGCCGGTCTCGAAATACGGCGTGACGCGAAAGTAATAGAGGCTCGGGTCCACGGCTTCGCCGCGATTGAGCCGGTCGATCACGTCCTGCGGACCGTGGCGGTAGCCCCGATACGTCATGTAGATGAGCTGCTGGTCGTGCGTCTGCATCGTCAGCCGCACGTCGAGCTGCAGCACGCCGTCGCGGCGCAGCAAGAGCCAATCGCCGCCCCCCGGCAGCACCTCGCCCTTGAGCTTCGGCCCCTCGAAGCTGCCGCCGGCGATGCGCGCGATCCGCCGCCGCCCGTAACAGGTTTCCCCGAGGTCGAGCAGCGGCGGCACTTCGAGCGTCATCTTGAACAGGAACTCGGTCTTGATCTCCGGCATGGCGCGTCCTCTCTCCGATCAATGCGTGAAATCGTATCGATCAAAGAGACCTAGCCGCGCTTCGCCTCCCCCTGCAAGGGGATGTTGCGATAGTCGGGCAGCGGACGCGCTTCCCCTCTCCCCTTGCGGGAGAGGGTGCCGAGCGGACAAAGTCCGCGAGGCGGGTGAGGGGTCCTGCCGCCAGTGAAGCACACCCCTCACCCGGCCGATCCTCGTTACACTCGGATCGGCCACCCTCTCCCACAAGGGGAGAGGGTACTCACCGCTCGGCGCGGGAAAGCACGTCCATCAATTCCGCGATCTTGCGCCGCTGCTCGGCCTTGCGCCCGGAGGCGACCGCGCGCTCGACGCAATGGGCGACGTGATCGCGCAGCACCTCCTCCTCGACCCGGCGCAGCGCCGCGCGCACCGCGGCAATCTGGGTGACGACGTCGATGCAATAGCGATCCTGCTCGACCATGCGGGCGAGCCCGCGGACCTGGCCTTCGATCCGCTTGAGCCGCTTGAGGCACGGCGCCTTGATCTCGCTGCGCATGCCCCGTATATACCCCCTACGGGTATGCGCGCGCAAGCTCTGCCCGGAACCGAGATGATCGGTATGTCGAGCCCCGCCGACGCAAGACCGCATCATGATCATGCCGCCCACGCGCATGGCGGGCAGAAGACGCCGGCCGGCGCCGCCGCGATCGATCCGGTGTGCGGCATGAACGTCGACCCGCGCGCGACGCCGCATCGCCACGAACATCACGGCCACACCTATTATTTCTGTTCCGCCGGCTGCCGATCCAAGTTCGCGGCCGATCCGGCGAAATATCTGAGGTCGACTGCGGCCGACACCGAGCGATCCATCCCCGCGGACACGATCTACACCTGCCCGATGCACCCGCAGATCCGCCAGGTCGGCCCCGGCCATTGCCCGATCTGCGGCATGGCGCTCGAGCCCGAGCTCGGCGTCCAGACCGGCCCCAATCCCGAGCTCATCGACATGGCCCGGCGGTTCTGGATCGGCTTGGCGCTCGCGCTGCCCGTGGTCGCGCTGGAGATGGGCGGCCACCTGGCGAATCTGCACATGCTGATAGGTCGGAATGCGTCGAACTGGCTGCAACTCGTATTTGCGACCCCGGTCGTCCTGTGGGCCGGCTGGCCGTTCTTCGTGCGCGGCTGGCGATCGGTCCTCACGCGCAACCTCAACATGTTCACGCTGATCGCGCTGGGCACGGGAGTAGCCTGGGTCTACAGCGTCGTCGCGACGCTCGCGCCCAGCCTGTTTCCGGCCGCGTTCCGCGGTCCCGGCGGCGCGGTCGCGGTGTATTTCGAAGCCGCGGCCGTGATCACGGTCTTGGTCCTGCTCGGGCAGGTGCTGGAGCTGCGCGCCCGCGAGCAGACGTCGGGCGCAATCCGCGCGTTGCTGGATCTCGCGCCGAAGACCGCGCACCGCGTCAGGAATGGCGACGAGGAGGAAGTTCCGCTCGATCAAGTGGCCGTCGGCGGCAAGCTGCGAGTGCGGCCGGGCGAGAAAATTCCGGTCGACGGCGAACTGATCGAGGGACGTTCCGCGGTCGATGAATCCATGGTGACCGGCGAATCCATGCCGGTGACCAAAGAGCCCGGCGCGAAGGTGATCGGCGGCACGCTCAACGAGACCGGAACCTTCGTGATGCGTGCCGAAAAGGTCGGCCGCGACACCGTGCTGGCGCGGATCGTGCAGATGGTGGCGGCGGCGCAGCGCTCGCGCGCGCCGATCCAGCGGCTGGCCGACCAGGTTGCTGGCTGGTTCGTGCCTGCCGTCGTTCTCGTGGCTATCGTCGCTTTCGCCGCCTGGGCGATGTTCGGTCCCGAGCCGCGGTTCGCGTTCGGGCTCGTCGCCGCCGTGAGCGTGCTGATCATCGCCTGCCCGTGCGCACTCGGACTCGCGACGCCGATGTCGATCATGGTCGGGGTCGGCCGCGGCGCCCAGGCCGGCGTCCTGATCAAGAACGCCGAGGCGCTGGAGCGCATGGAGAAGGTCGACACGCTGGTGGTCGACAAGACCGGCACGCTCACCGCGGGCAAGCCCAAGGTCGTCGCAGTCGCTCCGGCCGAAGGTCTCGACGAGACCGAGGTGCTGCGGCTCGCCGCCAGCCTCGAGCGGGCGAGCGAGCATCCGCTGGGGCGCGCGATCGTCGATGCCGCCGCGGAACGCAAGCTGTCCCTGGCCGCAGTGGACGAGTTCGACGCACCCGCCGGCAAGGGCGTCGTCGGCACGGCCGAGGGGCACCGGCTCGCACTCGGCCATGCGCGATTTCTGACCGAGCTGAAGATCTCGACGGCCGCGCTCGAAGGCGAGGCCGAGCGCCTGCGCCGGGACGGCGCGACCGTTGTCTACCTGGCCGTAGACGGCAAGGCCTCCGGCATTCTCGCCATCGCCGATCCGGTGAAGTCGACCACGCCGGCGGCGCTGCAGGCGCTGACCGCGGAGGGCGTGCGCGTTGTCATGCTGACCGGAGACAACAAGACGACCGCGCGGGCGGTCGCCCACCGTCTCGGCATCACCGAGGTCGAAGCCGAGGTATCGCCCGATCAGAAGAGCGCGGTCGTCGAAAAGCTTCGCCGCGAGGGCCGCGTCGTGGCGATGGCGGGCGACGGCGTCAACGACGCGCCGGCGCTTGCCGCGGCCGACGTCGGCATCGCGATGGGAACCGGCGCCGACGTGGCGATCGAAAGCGCAGGCATCACGCTGCTCAAGGGCGACCTGACCGGCATCGTGCGGGCCCGCCGGTTGTCGAAGGCGACCATGCGCAACATCCGCCAGAACCTGTTCTTCGCCTTCATCTACAATGCCGCGGGCGTGTCGATCGCGGCCGGAGCGCTCTATCCCGTATCCGGCATTCTGCTCTCGCCGGTCATCGCCGCGGCCGCCATGGCGCTCTCCTCGGTGAGCGTCGTCGGCAATGCGCTGCGGCTGCGCAGCGTGCGGCTGTGATTGCTTGGCCCACTTCGAGGCGGTTAACTTTCAGGGTTTCCGCTTCTGCAAATTTCAAGGGAGGCCGGCCAGTGCCGCGCGAAATGCCACAATTGGTGCCCGATCCGGCAGCTTATAGTCCTTGGGCATCCGTATAGTGCTGGAGCCCTTATCCCGGTGGCAGGTGATGGCCAGCAGTCCCGCCTCGTACCTTCGTCTCTTAGGATTATCTCGTAGATTTGCTGAGTTACATACAGCCGACAGGCACCCTGGCTGAAAGAAATCCTCGACTTCTTTCAACTGGTCTAGCGCTTCCTCCAGAATTCTCAACTGCATTTGCATATTTGCTAACGTCACTTTTACGTCCCTTTCCAATTCCATCTTTCCCACCACCAGTAAGCCGAGCTTACCAATCTCAGCGGCGGTCTTTTTGAAATTCGCGTGCGGATCGGTAAAGCCATCGAAGAGGGTCTTGGGCAATTGAAATCCATCTAGCAACCCACCCGCCTTATTGGTGTGCCACTCTAAGTCGCTCCACAGCCAGCCCATGCGTTCGTTGATTTGATGACTGAACTCTTCGTACAGCGCGAAGATCCTCGATTCCGAGACCTCATGCATCCAGCGCAGAAACGGATCAATAGTGGCCTTGACCTCTCGCACGCGACGAAGGATGTCTTGCCTATCCCGCGCTGCATAGTAATCTTTTGTGTAGACTTCGAAATTTTCACCGTAGATATTCTTACCACAAATATGTCCGACCAGAAACCGCTTACCTCCCTTATTCATCACGAATCCAGCCAGATGCGCGTGATTTCCATGTACACAGTGTAGTCTTTCCCGTTCCGACCCGCGGAGGTCATAGCTGTACTCGACGTGTGGTTCTTCGTCGCCTGCCGGCAGTTCCAAGACCAAATCAGCAAGTCCCATTGGATCATCGGTGGTTAGCTCAGTGGTGAGCAATTGATTATCGGTGATTGACTTCCAATGACTGCGGCGGGGTGCGCCTTGCCGTACCGGCTTTAGCATTTTAGCCTCACGATCGGTTGGCGAAACGCCCGGCGGTTTCCCACCGGGCGCTCCCTCACTTGATCAGTTCTAGGAGCAGAAGGACAGCAAAGGCTATCCGTCCCACATCCAAGATGAGGACAATCCGCATAGAGGTTTCTCCGCAGACTGGCCTCGGCGCCGGGCCGATGAAGACCCTGGTGGCTAGCTACCTGTTACATGCAGTTGGGCGAGGCTGCGAATTTGCGCCCTGAACACCGCGTTTAGCGCCCACGGAGACGGCGAAGCGCCCTTTTAGACACCCCGGCGGCGGGTGTCGCCTGTCTCGTCGGCGAGTACGAGGCCACGTCTTTCAACGCAGCGCGCCCGTTCAATTCGTCTCGGCGGCAGACGTGCCCGGTGCGCCGGGCATCGCGAAATCGGGATCAACACTCAGATCAGCGAAGTGCCTGAGGATTTAGGCAATCCGTAGCGAATCGCTCTCGCGATCCGCGCAATCCACGTAGCACACGATCGGTTCGACAGCTAGGCGAGCCTTCTCTTTTTGCCCTTGCGCCTGTTGAGACCGCTGGCGACACCTGCAGCATACGGTAGCTCGTCACCATCCGCTGTGCGCGTGCATCCATAGGCCGAACGAGCAACCGGGGGAGATTCGAACCTCTCGATCCGAACTGAGCAACTCACCGTCCGCATGGGCCAGGGCGGGTCGCGCTTCGATTGACCCACCCCATAGGTGCTCTCGGGGTCGACCGATTGCGACGGCCTCAATACGCGCTCTGATAGCCCTGGTAGCCCTGGTAGCTCTGATAGCCTTGGTACTGGTAGCCCTGATAATTCTGATAGCCGTATCGTGAATATTGGCCCGACTGGTGTTGCTCCGAGCCGAGGTGGCGATGGTGCCTCGCCCGGTGGTTCGCCGCGACCCTGGTGGAGGCGCCGCCGAATACCGAACGGCAACCATCGCTCAGGCGCGGCCGCTCCCGTTTCAGGCACGCCACGATGCGGCTCACGTCCGGGATTTCTCCGGAGCACAGCCGGAACACGTCGGACATGCATGCCGACTGCTGGTCCGAAGTTCCTCGGTATTCCTGTGCGGATGCGCTGCCGACGCCCAGCAGCGAGACGGCGACCAGCACGATCGCCCCACGAAATTTCGCCGGCCCGACGATTCCGCCTACCAGATGTTCGAATATATTCATCACGGTCCCCCTTCCGCGCCTGCCGCAAGTTAGGCCGGTATTCTTTCCTATCAGATTCGCCCGCCATCGCGGATGCGCCGCGCGACCTTTCCCCCCGAATTCTCACTGACAGTGTTCGGATTGCATCACGCCGGCGGTAGCCCGATGACGGCCTGCCCGGCGCGGCACGACAACGATCCGGTGCGGCGTAGCGAAGCTTCAGCCGCCCGGCGCGCCCTGGGTGTTGACGTAGAGCGAATACAGCGACCGGCTCGCCGCCATGAACAGCCGGTTGCGTTTTGCCCCGCCGAAGCAAAGGTTGGCACAGCGTTCCGGCAGGCGGATGCGGCCGATCAATTCACCCTCGGGCGAGAACACCACGACGCCATCGAGCTCCGGCGTTCCCATGCCCCAGCCGCACCACAGATTGCCGTCGACGTCGCAGCGAAACCCGTCCGGCGTCCCCGGTCCGGCGTCGACGAACACCCGGTCGTTGGCGAGCCTGGTGCCCCCGTCGATCACGTCATAGACGCGAATCAGGCGGTTGGGAGTGGCGCGCGATTCGACCAGATACAGCTTCGTCTCGTCGGGCGAGAAGCATAGCCCGTTGGGACCGCGCAGGTCGCCGGCGACGACGCTCGCGCGTCCGCTTGCGGCGTCGACGCGATAGACGTTCTGCGGCAATTCCGGCGTCGCCTGATATCCCTCGTAATTGCCCAAAATCCCGAACGGCGGATCGGTGAACCAGATCGATCCGTCGGATTTCACTACGACGTCGTTGGGCGAATTGAGCGCCTTGCCGTCGTATCGGTCGAGGATGACTTTGATGCTGCCGTCGTATTCCGTGCGGGTGACCCGCCGACCGCCGTGCTCGCAGGTGACGAGCCGGCCTTGCCGATCCCGCGTATTGCCGTTGGCGTAGTTGGAAGGCTTGCGGAACACGCTGACCTGCCCGGTCTCCTCCTCCCATTTCAGCATGCGGTTGTTGGGAATATCGCTCCACAACAGATAGCGACCGTCGCCGAACCAGACCGGTCCTTCGCCCCAGCGTGTCCCGGTGGCGAGACGCTCGACCGCCGCGCTGAAGATCCGGTACTTGGCGAAGCTCGGATCGAGCACTTCGACGGCCGGGTCGGGATAGCGCTCGCTCGGCTGCCAGCGGCCGGAGACATCTTCTGCCGTCATCGCCGCAACCGCCCGCTATTTCGCCGCCGCGCCTTCCGGGGGCACGACCTTCATGCGGAACACCGAGGCCTTTTCGTCGGGGCCGAACGGGCCGGGGACCTGGTGCGAGACCGGCTTGAGACTCTTAAGGTACGCCGCAATCGCATGCGCGTCGGCTTTCGTGAGACTGGCGAACGCGCGCCACGGCATGATCGGCGCGAGCTCGCGGCCATCGGGCCGCTTGCCGGTCTGCAGCGCGGTGACGATCTGCGCTTCGGTCCATTTGCCGAGCCCGGTGTCCGCATCCGGGGTCAAATTCGACCCGACGAACACGCCGAGCCCCGGCATCTCGAACCCGACGTCGGAGCCGCCGAGATAGCGCGCCATGTCCGGCTTGCCGAAAAAATATCCCGGCGTGTGGCAATCGAAACAGCCGCCGAAGCCGACGAGATATTTGCCGCGCTCGATGGCCTTCCTGTCGGCCGCGCCGGCCGAAACCGACGTCGTCACCAGCGCGATGCTTGCCGCAGCCGCCCACCAAAGCCGTGATCCGTTCCGCACCATGTCCCCTCCCGTTCCAATCGCTTGGACGCATCGGCTCCTAGCACACGGATCGGCCGGATGGCAGGCTTGACTTTCCGGACCGGCTCCGCTTTCGCGGAAAACCAGCGGCAGATCAGCGCAGCATCGCCTCGACGCCGGCGTCCGCATCGGCGCGCGAGGCGTTGAAGGCTGCCTCCCACACCGCGATCTTGCCCTCGCGCATCACCCAGAGCTCGACGCCGAACCCCTTCATGCCGACGCTGGTTTGCGCATCCTCCCACTCGCCTTCCCAGATGTTGGTCAGCGTGTCGCCCGAAAGCGCCCGCAGCCGCTTGCGCAAGCGATAGTTCCTTTGCCGGGCGCTGCGGGCTTGAAAAGAACGCGCGCAGCGCATCCCGGCCGCGCAATTGCACGCTGCCGAAGCGCACCTCGCAGTCCTGCGTGAAACCTTCGACCAGCGCGTCGATGTTCCACGGCATGAACAGTTTTTCGACGTGCGCCACAAACGCCCGCGCTTCCTCGGGCGTGCGCGGATTACGCCCGGCTTCGGTTCGCAACGCCTTGGCTGTCATGTTTGCCTCCCTGTCGCGGCAGCGAGCGCTCTGGTGTGCCACAACCGCGGGCGAGAAAACAGGGATCGGCAAGCGCGTTGCATTTCGAGCTGCGTGCCTCGGCGGCTCTCGCCGCACAACAAAAAAGCCCCTGAAATCCGTGGTCGACATGCACGAGCGATCGAAGGCCGGCGATGTCGTCTGTGCCGAGCTCAAGCGCGAGCGCGCCGAACGCGGTGAAATCGTATTCAGATTATTCGAACCGCCTTACCTGATTGCGGTCGACGGCACGTCGCCGCGGCGTCCGATCGCGGTCGATGAGGAACTTGCCATCATTCGCGGCGTGGTGACATCGTCGCATCGATCGCGCCGAACGACTTGATTTTGCCCACAGTGCCAACGCCTCAACGCCGCCGGATACTTCCGGGATTATCCTCTAACCGGACATGCCGCGAATGCGTTAACTCGACGAAAATGACCCATTTGAGACATGAGGGCGCTCGCCTGCGGCGGCCTTGCGTCGTCAAGCGGCCGGCTTGATGTTTTGGTTTACCCGGAAGAGATTCGCTGGGTCATATTTCTTCTTCAGCGCAGCCAGTCGCTTGTAGTTGTCACCATAAGTCGCCTTGAGCCTTGCATCGCCCTCATCGTCCATCATGAAATTCGGATAGGCGCCGTTGAGATCGAACGGATGCACCGCTTCCCAATAGGCCTTGGTCCAGCGGGTTACCGGCCCTGCTTTCTGGGGGTTCGGATCAATCCCGGCGATGACCATCGACCAGGTCGCATCGCGGCAATTCCAGGCTGTCTCGTCATTGCGCATGCGATGGACGGCACCGTCAATTGGGTAGAGATGCATCAGCGACAACTCACTCGGCGTTTTCGCCGCGTGTTCGAGATGGGTGTCGATGGCTGCGTCGGGTAGCGTCTTGACGAAGTCGCCGCGCCAATACCACTGCATCCCCTTTGGGTAGAGGCCATCGAACATGCTCTGCACGGCCGGATATGGCATGGTTCCCATCCAGTTGAGCCACGGAGCGGGAAGCGCGTTGAGGAGCGGAGCCAGGGCCTCTCTGCCCTGCTCCTCCGGGCCGTTGTAGCAAGACATCAGAAGGCAAATGCGCTTTCCCCAGAACTCTTCCGGGAACGGCGCACTCGAAGGGATTGTCTTAAGCCCGAGAAAGGCTCCGAGTTCCTCGGGCGCGCCCGGTAGGAAGTTGCGATAACGCTGCATAATGGTGCGGGCGTGCTTCTGATCCCAGGCGATCGGTCCAGCGAAGACCATGTTGACCGGATGGAGCTGGAACAGAAAACTGGTGACGACGCCGAAATTGCCGCCGCCGCCGCGGAGCGCCCATAGCAAATCGGCGTTGCCGCTCTTGCAGGCGGTGACGAAGCTGCCGTCGGCAAGAACAACATCGGCTTCGAGCAGATTGTCGATGGTGAGGCCGAATTTGCGCGATAGATAGCCGTGTCCGCCGCTCAGCGTCAGGCCGGCGATGCCAGTGGTCGAGATGATGCCTGCTGGCACTGCCAGTCCGAAGGTATGGGTGGCGTGGTCCACGTCGCCTTGGGTGCAGCCCGCGCCAACCCGCACCGTACGAGCAGCCGGATCGACGCGCACGCCCTTCATAGTTGAGAGGTCGATGACCAAGCCGTCGTCGACGCTGGCAAGCCCCGGCCCATTGTGGCCGCCGCCGCGGATGGCAATGAGCAGATGAGTGTCGCGACCGAAATTCACCGCCGCGATGACGTCGGCAACGTCGGCGCAGCGCGCGATCATCAGCGGGCGCTTGTCGATCATGCCGTTATAGAGCTTTCTCGCCTCGTCATAGTCCGCGTCGTCGCGCCCGATCAGCGCGCCGCGCAGGCTCTCCTTGAGCTTCGCCGGGTCTGCGTTGCCCATGATTTCCTCCTCGAATTCACCAAGCGCAGCATAGTATCGAAAGATCGGCATGTCTCCGGGTCAGAAAGCGGAATTGCTCCGGTATAGGCTGGCCTGGCTTCTGCGAAGTTGAGCTGTGACTCGCGGCATGGCGAACCTGTGTTAGTAGGGCTGCACCAACGTCCGGAAGTGGCACCCTAATGGCCGCGCTGTTGGCCCGAGGCCGAAGGGCTGACAAGTCGGCTTTCACGGCCGCTTTCTGAGGATGAGCGGACCAGTCGCGGACATGGCAAAACCGGCGCTATTGACCCAACCCGCACATGGCCAGTCGCTCAACGACCTATGCCGAAACTCGGCCCCTCCTGTGTGCTAGTCTGAGCCGGTACGATGCCTTTGTGCTGACCTTCGGGGGAGGCAATGAGACGACGGCAGTTCATCGCAGCACTTGGCGGCGCAGCGGTCGCTTGGCCGCTCACGACACCGCATAACGCCACCGCCCAGTCGGGGCGCAAGGTGTGGCGGATCGGCTACCTCTCGGGCCGATACGGTCCAAGCGAATTGAGCGAGAGCTTCGTTCAAGGACTGCGCGAGCTCGGGTATGTCGACGGACAGAATCTTGTCGTGGAGTACCGGGTGGCAATGGGAAAAAACGAGCGGTTGGCTGAGCTTGCGGCGGATCTGGTCCGCGCAGGAGTGGACCTCATCGCCACGGAGGGAACCCCCTCAACATTGGCTGCAATGCACGCCACAAGGACAATCCCCATTGTCTTCGGGTCCGCTCAAGATCCCGTCGAGAAGGGGATCGTCGCCAGCTTGGTACACCCTGGTGGAAACGTGACCGGGAATGCGCTTATCGCGGACCATGCCAAGCCGCTTGAACTGCTCAAGGAGGCGGTTTCCGAAACCCAGCAGGTGGCCTTCATCTATGATCCGGCCACGCGCCCTGGCGCCTACGGGGAGGCTCAGCTGAAGGACATTCAGAACCACGCACGCGCGCTCGATATGGTGGTGCATGCTGTCGCATTGTCTGACCCGGATGAGACCGACCGGGTGTTCGCAGCATTGCCGGCTAGCACGAACGCCATCCTGCTCGAAAACTCCGTGATCAACTTGTTAGCACAGGAGCGGCTCTGCGCCCTTGCGGCGCAGCGCAGGCTGCCGGCTGTCAGCACCTTCGGCGAGTTTGCCGACGCCGGTTGCCTCATGAGCTACGGGGAGGACTTGCCGGACGTTTATCGGCGCGCGGCCAGCTACGCCGACAAGATCTTCAGTGGCGCCAAGCCTGCTGACCTGCCCGTCCAGCAACCTGTGAAGTTCCGGCTAGTCGTCAATTTGCGGACGGCCAAGACGCTTGGTCTTACGATGCCTGAATTGTTACTGATCCGCGCGGACAAGGTGATCGAGTAAATTTGGCAGTGCATTCATTTTCGATGATGCCGTTGAGCCGGAGTTGAGTAGTCGAGATGTCGCTTCTTGGCACTTCTGCGACATGCAGTGATTCCGACGTAAGTCCGCGATGCGCCACAAAGCTGACATTGGCGACAGGCTTCAGGTAATGAGTACTCGGCCTAAATGATTGCGCGGATCGCGGCTTTCAGGAAATGCGTGGCGTCCCATAGGTTGGCCGCCCCGACCATCGGGCGCATCGTGTGGAACCGGCAACGCTTCAAGAAGGACCCCGAGCGCGGCACGCGGGTTTCCCGCGCCAACTCCAATGCATCGCGCATGACGGCCGACGCGCCGCAACTGGCGATCGTCGATCTGGAATTGTGGAATCGGGTGCAGAAGCGCCGCGCCTGCCGCGCCGGGCCACACGGCTGGACCCGGCGGCCGAAGCATCTGGTGTCCGGCCTGTTGAAATGCGGCTGCTGCGGTTCCGGCTACATCGTGGTCAAGCGCGACAAGCGCGGGTCGGTCGTGGGCTGTTCGCGTCAGCGGGAAACCGGATTGAGCGACAACCGCCGCACGCTGGGCATTGCGGCGATCGAGGCGCGGGTTCTGGAGGGGATCGAACAGCACCTCGCCGCGCCGGAACTAATCGCGGCCTATGTCCGCAAATTCTCAGCCGAGCGCGCGCGGCTGGCAGCCGACACGATCGGCCGCCGCCGGTCGATCGAGCGCGAGCTCGACCGCTGCGCGGCCGACATCGGGCGGCTGGTCAACGTCCTGTTGCGGGATGCCCCGTCGCGGGCGCTGCGCGAGGCGCTGGCCGAACGGGAGGCCGAGCGCGAACGCTTGGAAGCCGAGCTCGCGGCGCTCGACGCCGCGAAGGACCCGATCGCGTTCCATCCGCGCGTCGCCGAGCACTACCGGCGCAAGGTCGCCGATCTGAAGGCGCACCTTGCGGCACTCGACCCGGAGGGGCGGGAAAAAGCCTGTGCCGCGATCCGGGACCTGGTCGAGGCGATCGTGATCACCTTCCGCGGCAGATACCAGCCAGCGGACATTGAGATCCGCGGCAAGCTCGCCGCGCTGCTGGCCAAGGACGGCCAGCAGCCGGGGATCGCCGGGTCTGTGATGAAAGTGGTTGCGGGGGTAGGATTTGAACCTACGACCTTCAGGTTATGAGCCTGACGAGCTACCGGGCTGCTCCACCCCGCGTCAATCCGTGCATCTGGGCCCCCGCATGCGCGGGGGCGTCGTTCGGCTTCGTCTCGCTGTGCTCGTCCAAGCCTCGCGACGGTTATGAGCCTGACGAGCTACCGGGCTGCTCCACCCCGCGGCAAGAACGTTGCGGGAGAGCCTCCCGCGCGCGGCTTATGTAGCAATCATGGCATGGCTTGGGAAGGGCTCGCTTGCCAAGCCGCCGCCGAATTGCTCGACTGTCAGCAGGAGCGGCGGATCGACTTTCCATGCGCGGCAAGGCCGGCATACGTCCGGATCTCGGGGTCGGCGAGGCGCTTGGCGGCGCCGCGCGCGGTATTTTGCACGAGGCGCGCGACGCGCTCGACGACCGCGCCCGGCCGGCTGCCGCCGCCGTTCACGAATACCGCAAGGACATGAAGCGCTGGCGGGCGCTGCTGCGCCTCCTCACGCCGTTTCTCGGCCCGGAGGGCGACGGCTTGCAGCGCGAGGCGCGCGATCTCGCCCGCGAGCTCGCTCCGGCGCGCGACGCCCAGGCGGCGCTCGACGCGCTCGCGGATCTCGGCAAGGCGGAGCCCGGCCTGCCGGCCGCCATGACCAAAACGCTGCGCGCAAGAATCGAGAAAATGCGGGCGAGCGAGACGACGGCGCTCGGCGAGGACATGCGCGAAAAGCTCGGCACCGCGCTGGCCGGGGCGGAACTGGCCGCCGAGCATTGGCCGCTCGACGGCATCGGCTTTGCCGAGCTTGCGGCGGCGCTTGCGGCCGGCTATCGCCGCGCCCGCAAGGCGGTGCCCCCGGATTTTTCCGCCGCGAGCGCGGAGGCGCTCCACGAGCTGCGCAAACGCGTGATCGTGCACCGCTATCAGATGGAGCTCATCGCGCCGCTGTGGCCGCGCCTGACCAAGGCGTGGATCGCGGAAGCCCAGCGGCTGCGCGAGCGGCTCGGCAGCCATCACGATCTCGGCGTGCTCGATAGCCTCACCGCGGCGGGGCGGCCGCTTTCGCGCTGGCGCGCGCGGCTTTCCCCCGCGATCGCGGCGCGGCAGGCCGCGCACGTCGCCGTCGCGGCAAAAATCGCCGGCCGGCTGTTCGCGGAAAAGCCGAACGCGTTCCGCAAACGCCACGAGGCGCTGTTTTCAGGCAATCAGAAGTCAGTAGCCAGTGATCAGTGATCACAACAGAAACGTGAAAGCGCCGGAATCCGTCGGGATTCCGGCGCTTTCAATTCTCATCGTGATCATGGTTCGTGAAGAGGTTCCCTGTCCTTGGCAGGCCTGGCAGCGACCTACTCTCCCAAGTCTTCGTGACTTAGTACCATTGGCGCAGGAGAGTTTAACGGCCGAGTTCGGGATGGGATCGGGTTCGGGCTCTCCGCTGTAACCACCAGGCCGGCGAAGGACAGGAATTGGAATCCGACGATCGGCAAGAAACCGATCGTCAGTTCCGCGCAAGCTGGCTTCCAGGGATCAGAAATCCGGCATCGCCGCTCGGAAGTACGTCCGTTCCGATTGGCGAATTCCGACTTCTGACTCCTGAAATGGGCATTGATTAATGAGAGCGATCAAGCCGAACGAGCGATTAGTACCGGTAAGCTCAACGCGTCATTTGTTTCCGCGCTTACACACCCGGCCTATCGACGTGGTGGTCTACCACGGCTCTTCAGGGAGACCTCGTTTCGAGGTGGGTTTCCCGCTTAGATGCTTTCAGCGGTTATCCCGTCCGCACATAGCTACGCTGCACTGCGGCTGGCGCCACAACAGCTCCACCAGAGGTGCGTCCATCCCGGTCCTCTCGTACTAGGGACAGATCCTCTCAAGTCTCCGACACCCACGGCAGATAGGGACCGAACTGTCTCACGACGTTCTGAACCCAGCTCACGTACCACTTTAATCGGCGAACAGCCGAACCCTTGGGACCTGCTCCAGCCCCAGGATGTGATGAGCCGACATCGAGGTGCCAAACGATGCCGTCGATATGGACTCTTGGGCATCATCAGCCTGTTATCCCCGGCGTACCTTTTATCCGTTGAGCGATGGCCCTTCCACGTGGAACCACCGGATCACTATGGCCGACTTTCGTCTCTGCTCGACTTGTCAGTCTCGCAGTCAGGCGGGCTTATGCCATTGCACTCAACGAGCGATTTCCGACCGCTCTGAGCCCACCATCGCGCGCCTCCGTTACTCTTTGGGAGGCGACCGCCCCAGTCAAACTGCCTACCATGCACGGTCCCGGCCCCGGATGACGGAGCGCGGTTAGACATCCATGACCACAAGGGTGGTATTTCAAGGGTGGCTCCACGTGAGCTGGCGCCCACGCTTCAGTGCCTACCACCTATCCTACACATGCAGTCACGAATGCCAGTGCAAAGCTACAGTAAAGGTGCACGGGGTCTTTCCGTCTGACCGCAGGAACCCCGCATCTTCACGGGGAATTCAGTTTCACTGA